>JAABUS010001671.1_pt1 | contig 46744 bp, 54 predicted proteins | sample 5560161 | NCBI WGS metagenome assembly JAABUS01 (sample SAMN10711885, study PRJNA513376) | rock metagenome | isolation source: Antarctica rocks | place: Antarctica: Victoria Land, Trio Nunatak nord | collected 2016-01-04 | reverse complement strand
CCAATGCCCGCAAAATAGCCAGAGAGATGGCCCAAGTTGTCAACAAGTGGTCTTCCCGTCTCGGTTTGCCCCTTTGGTAGTGTACGCCCGAGACCATATTTGCGGATAGACAGCAACTCCAAAAGTATGAATGCTCCAATCACTACTCCAGTATCGATGCCACGGGTCCATTCAGGGGGCAAGAACGGGAATTGAATAGTTCGGCTTAACATGGTGTTAGCATCATCTGGACTCGTATCATCGGAGACCTGACTTACCCTTCATGAACGACGCAAGTCGTGGCGAGAAGTCCACACACAGCACCACTAGCACCAATCGTACTCGTCCCTAAGAACCTTCTCATTGTTTGAACAAGCAGCGGCGCAAACGAGGAGATGGCCGCGCACGAGAAGTAAACGGCTAAGAAGGGCCCACGGCCGATATCATCGTGTACTGTGCATGAATGTTAGACCTGCAACGTTGGGCAGTATAGCACTAGTGTAGACATACCGCGGCTACCAATGAGCCATAGCCCGAGCATGTTACCGAAAATGTGAGAGAATGACTGGTGGCTAAAAGCCGCCCCAAGCATTGAAAAGCAATGCGGGTACACATGGGCAACTATGAATTTCCGATTCATTGAGGGCCATAGTGGGGGAACCTTCCAGAGCAAGAACACCGCAACATTCATACCGATGAGGGTGATCAAAGTAGCGGCTGCCGGTGGGATATCAGGCCACAATCGAGCTTTACGCGAAGGTGGCGAGTAGTGTTGTGCAAATAGAATCGAAAGACCAACGACGCTAAGGACTACCGCAGCAGATGGTAAGAGTCGAGTCATCCAGGACATTGACAGTACTACATCATCCGGAGCCTCTTTTTCGGCTTGTTTTTCAGCCTTGTCTCGATATTTGTCAACCCACTCCGTCCCCGTTTTTTTCAGCTGCACGAGAGCTGGAGAAAGAGGAGGTAAGGGCTTCTTTGTTTCGACATTCAATCTCTTCTCCGAAGAACGCCCTGCATCTTTCATTTCTCGCTTCTCCTTAGCCTCGCGAGATTGTCTTTCTAGCTCGTCCCTCTCTTTGATCTCGCGCCTACGCTTCTCGAATTGAGAAACTGCTAGGGAATCCCTGACATTCGACTGTGGTACTGTGACCCCACTCTCGATCTCCCTATCAATACGTGCGATAATGGCAGCATCTTCGTCGACAGGGTGGTTGGCGCGAAGCCAGACAAGACCTCTGGCAATCCAGGAATCAGGGTACGCCAACTTCTGATCCAAAGTCCCTGCCAGTCTGTGTCTTTGCAACGTAATGAGCAACTCGATAGCTTCTTCGGGGTCCATTCTTTGCCTGAATATTCTGTTGAGCTTTTCCTCCGTGACCCAGATATCCTCCTCTGACTCTTCTTCCTTGGGCTGTTGCCCACGCTTCCAAATGCTCACCCATCTTGACTGGCTTCCCACTCCAGAAAAGATTAATCGTGGGGAGCTTGCAGGTCTTGAGCAGTGGACTGGTCCCGCGGAGCCGTGAAGCGCATTGGGAGGTTGAAATTTGTCATGGAGATGCTGAAGTGGCTGCTTTGCTTGTCTGGCAGGGTTTAAGTTCGCGCGTAGGGTAGAGAGAGCTGCTCGCCCCAATGGAGAGGTTCGCAATCCAGGGCGAAAGATTTGCCGTGTCGCGGAGAAGACAGAGGTCATCTCACGACCTGATGAATGAGCCACAGAGATTTTCTGCCCATGGACGACGGAAATCGGCTCAAACTGTATGGAATATAATTGGTGACGCCCTTGAAGTGAGCGCGATTCAGGCGGCTTGATTCCGCGCCAAGGCATGTTGCAGAGCTGCAACTTCAGGACCAACGTCGAACCTTCAACTTCTGACACATCAATTGTACTCGAGAGAACCTCCCCAAGATGCCTTCCTACCTCTTCCGGCCACTGACTGTCCTCGGCATGCTCCTTCTATCTCATGCGTACGGAACCCTCAGATCTTTACACAACTCTTTTGCAGCTAACATTTATCCCGCTTTCGCAGTTGCTATTCAGCCTACGAACACTCGTCTCTCCCCTCTACAATTTCTCAGACTCCGACACTTGCAAATTCGCCCTCACCCAGCCTTCCACTCGACGTCTCTATAGAAACAATCTTATCCGTTGTCTTCATATGTATCGGTTTGGTGGTTGGCGCCGAGGATCTCAAGCCTATAAGTTGGAGGGTGTGGGCTGGGAAAGTAGAGAGGGAAAGTGGAGAAGGTGGACCATTTCAGGGGTTGGAGGATCGCCTGGGCTTTGTAGATATTAGGGTAGGTGTCCTCTGACTCTGCGTCTGTGGAGTGATTGGGAGAAATATTTTTCGGAAGTATTGCTGAAGACTAGATGGATTTTTGGCTAACACCGCGGATGACCCTAGGTAAAGAGGAAAGAATTTGCGAATTGGGTGAGGGATCAAGGTATGGACAGTGAGAAGTAATGGGTCATGGAATGGTAGGTTTGGGGGTGCTTTCGCAGTTGGGATGGGTTCACTGATGTGACAGATTATAATACTGCAATCATTATGCATGGTTGAGAGCTCGAGATACCCCAGGTTTTAGAACATATGAACACATATAGATCTTTACCCGCGTGCGCTTCATGATGCCTCACGGCCTTCGGTGATCTGCTCAGACAAAGTCAACAGATCGGACTATTGTGGGTACGCGAAAAATTGTTTTGGATGACTATCAATTTGGCCTCTGTACGGCTGTGCTCCACATGCTAGCCATAAAGGCGCAGAGTGGATCGGTACTGAAGTCCTTTCGGTGGAACACGTCAGATGCTCGGACACATTCTTTTCTTCGTTAAATCGCATTGAGTGGAAGGATTGAAGGTGATTTGAGAACGGTACTGCTGCGATGAGGACTTTGTTATCGTTGCATATCTCAAAATTCTAGGTTCGAAGGACATACTGTAATGATTCTCGACGTTGCTGAAGAAGTGCAACTGCTCTTGCATGCATATGGGTTCGATCCTGATTCATTTCCATTCCATCGAGTTCAGCAAACTTGCGTTTTGAGCCATTGGCATTGTTGGCCCTGTGTTTCCAATCTCCAACGTGCCAGCATGATAGCTCCCAAACACACTCATGGATGCTTCACTCCCCCCACCACGCTCCCCCTTACTTTCGCCCAGTCGATCTCACTATCAAGCTGCTCATCGACCAAGCCGCAGATAGCCACATTCTCTCCGCGTATGATGTATAGCCCATGAGGGACCTCTTCGCTGTCTTCCGGATCATCTGGGGGCCTAATGATGCGCTCGACGGTGTCTTTGAGAACGAGGTTGGTGACTTGGTCGCAGGATAAGAGGGTGCCCACTAAGGTTCTGCCGTCTGCGGTGAGGACGAGTACCTTCTCTAGTTGCACAGTACCTGTCAGCCATCCTGATTTGGGTATTGGAGATAGAAGAACTTACTGCCCACATATGCTTGGAGCGACATCTTTCTTCAGTTGACTACTGATAGATGCTTTAGTGCTGGTTTGTGGGGTCCGGATAAGTGAGGTCTAGACTTAAACCGATTCACCGGGCCCAAATATAGCATGCTGCCACATCCTAAAGCCTTGGCAGCCAGCTAAGAGCTCCAGGGCACGAGGGCTCTCACCCTAGTCTTCATTTGGAGGGAGACCGAGGCGTCTTGGCACGCCTGTTCGTCCTCTCCTCGACATGAGCAGAGCAGTGAGTCTCAAGCATCAATCGAAGCTCGATGCAACCTACTTTACGCCTTCTGCAGCACACTGCTCGTATTACTCTCTTCACGCGACAGAATTGCTCCCTCTGCGACAATGCGAAAGTTCTGCTCCAAAGTCTAGGCAAGAGAAGGAGCTTTGAATACAACGAAGTAGACGTGATGGCTCCAGGTCAACAGGAGTGGAAGCTTGTCTACGAATTTGATGCGCCAGTGGTAAGAAGTACACTTCCCAATTGGGATTTTAACGCCGCTAATGAATGTGTGAACGAAGGTCCATGTTCAGCGCGTGTTCCACACCTACTCGAAGCCCGACATTGCTACAGAAGCCCGGAAGGTCATGCACAGATTCGATGAGGAACAGGTTGAGAAATTGATCGATGAAGCTGAAGGGCATTCGTGAGGAGCCTGGGCTATATCGACCATCTCATGAAAATTGCAATCGACTATGCCCTTGGAAACTCCTGCTATCGCTCCGATCGCCCTGCTATACTGGCTAGCCCGGACATTGCTCCTTTGCCCACGTTCAGTGCTGAATGCACATAAGAGCCTCTGGCAGCGGTCAAGGAAAATGTCATAAATGTTGGGAGCGCGACCATGTCGGTCATCACATGTACCTGGGGAGGGAATCCGGTCAGCTTCGAGGGAGACCGAGTTTTCAACGAAGAATACCATGTTAAAGCCTTGGTCTGCAAACCCTCGCGCTTGATCTCCTGATGTGGAGTATATGCCACTGCTCTTGTGATTCTCTTTCGCCGCTTGCTGGATCTTGGCGATGGCTTCCTTCAGCTCGTCGTGCATCGTGCCGTCCAGAATCGGATGTCCTATGTTGTTCCCAAGGTCAAAAGGCCCCACAAATAATACATCGATCCCTGGAACTTTGGCGATGGCGTCGACCTGCGACCGCCAATGAGCTTTTTTCGTAGCCTTTTGAAAGAAAGGGCACCAACGTTCTCCAGCGCTTCCTTCGTCTCGATCTGCACGATTGTCAACAACGCATCGTTGGCTTGTTGGAGGTATTCGGTCTGAGTCTGTCCTCCAAACCTCTCCATGGGAAAAGGGGAACCGAAGCCTCTAATGCCGGCTGGTGGGAATTTGGCAGATTGGACGAGCTTCTTTGCGTCTTCTGGCGATTGCAACAGGGGTACAATGATGCCGTGGGCTGATTGGCGTCAGCTGAACAAGAACTCACACGATAGAGCCCACTGCTCGAGGCTATTACCGACCTCCCGAGTCAAGGGCGCCTGTACGGAAGGATTAGCCAACAATCACACTGTCTCTCCTCGGAGCGAGAACATACGCTTGACCATCCAGCCTTCGTTTGCTGCAATCCGGACAATCGGACTAACACCACAAGCTGCAATTGCTGCGACAGCTTCATGCATGGCGCTGTCTGTCCGGTGTCAGAAACCCACGCGTGCTGGCGCGATCTTTGTGTGAAGCCAGCAAGTGGATTTCTCACCGTCGATATTTCCATGCTCCGTATCGACGCAGACCCAATCGAAGCCACAGCGTGCTATTGTTCTGGCTTGATTGCTACCGGGGAGCATCTGCCACGCACCGAAAGTCAGGCCAGAGCCTGTTTTGAGCGCTTTCTGAAGTCGATTGGCAGCCTGCATTTTGGGCACGCTGATTCAGATACTTCTAGAAGGAGACAACTTTCTTTTAAGTCTTGCCTTATGGGCTGTTGCAAGGAAGATGAAGCAGCTACTAAATGAGTGTTTACGTCTGGGGTCGCAATGACGCAACCCCGCACCAACCCGCTATCGATAAGCTACCCCACAATGCAGCTTAGCATCAGGATTCACACTGTCACTGGTGTGGAGGCGAGAGTAATTATAGCTAAAATTAGCCTCGTGAGATATATGTCGTCTGTCGTGTTACTTCATTACGCTTTTCCGGCTTTCCCAACTTGAATGATCTCGCTGGTCCTTTGCTCATCGCTTCGGAGCGTAGGCCAGCTCGTCCCATCCAGCTTTACAAGCGTGAGCTCCAGCTTCGTACCCATGATCTTGGCTTTTGACTGGGCGGTATCAATCTGTCCATAAAGTGGGAGCTCGGTCTTGTACCGCTTGTTGTCCGCCGTTGGTAGATCGAGGATCACCGTCGTTGGGGAACCGAAGTCGACCTTTGCTCGCTCTTTGTCGATCTTCTTAAGGTACAGGCTTGCGATAACGCTCGTTGGGGTCTGATAGAAATCATGCCTACACAGCGGGTTTGTAAGTCATGCGCTCTTAAGACTACCAAGTAGACTTTCAGTCAGACATGCTTCGACGTACTTGATCTCGGACACGGCCTCCTCCTTTCCCGTCTCTGTTTTGCTACCGACGAACAAATGCTTTTCCTTTGTCTCACAGCCCTCAATTTTCATGAATTCATCGAACTCCAGTACCCGTCTCTTACAGCACGTCCATCCCTTACTGCCCTCATGGAAAAGCGCCTGACCGGGATGATATATACACTCTTCTCCCTCCCGTGACGAGTTTGTCTCAGTTGGCGATATCCCATTGCAGCCCCGACGCCGACACGTTCTATTTGGCGGTATTGGAGTCGAAGGGTCGTCGGAGTCTGATTCGGGAGGCGCAGATGAAGGTACAGCCGGCGGAGCAGCCTGAGGCGCTCGAGATGGTGGGAGAGCCTGCGCGGCACCACTGGTCGCTATGGGCTTGGGCCGCGGAGGTAGATTTTCTGGGATCTCAGATGGTAGAGGAGGGTCAGGTCTAGGCGTGTCGTCAACAGTAGAGTGTTTGCCGGTCGTGCATGGTGGGATACATAGAAACTCGTCAAAGGTTAGGACACGAGGCTTGCAGCATTTCCAGCCTGTAGGTTGGAGTCAGCTGGTGATTGAGAGAAGGTGAGAGGGCGAGTAGACACCTTTTTGGCCTTCATGAAATTCTGGCGGTCCTGAATGAAAGCTGCATTCTTCTTCTTGGTCGGTAAAGGTCTTCCCGCAGCCCTTGTGCACGCATTTTTGTGCCATTTCCAGCCGGTGAGAATGTCTGACAATGCCTCTCAGGATTTAGAACTTTATCGGGAATCAACAATCGCAAGATTTGCCGAGCGCTTGGCGGCTATCGATTTGCCCCACCAGTGCCACGAGGCTGTAATAAGCCCCCACCAGCCTTACTTCTTGCTTACAAAGTAATACAGACGGAACGGAACCATTACAAAAATTTGCAGTACCACTGGCGTTCACCGAAACCCCTTATTAGCCTTGATCTCCAGAGCTCTGTACCACTTTCCTTCTACCAACTTCCAGTCCCAAATTCTTAAGCATCTGTCAACGTTCACTGTACTATTGAGCTGCTCTTGAATATCCTTGGCAAACATGGCTTCGTTACTCGATTTACTATCCCCTTATCCAGTACTAGAGAATCTGGTCTCTGCTTTGCCACTCGGTGATCTCTTCAACCTTTCCAAGACCAATTCTCTATTCCGCGCTGCCCTTCACGGATTTCAGGTACCGATCACCGCGGGTCGTCGATCTAATGGCAAATCTCCAGCGAATGCTCCAATACGCTCAAGTCTAGGGATTGGCGAGCACGACACGATATACTGGAAGAATCTCAAAGCGAGAAGCCTGCTACTATGCTCTGAATCTCAGCATAAAAGAGGTGACAAAATTCGCGGCTGCCTAATGTGCTCCATGCCCGTCTGTGAAGCTTGCATCATCAAAGCTTCCTTCGGGAAGCTTAACGAATACACGCTTCAAAGCCGTACTCGTCCACTTTGTGGCGATTGCTACGATACTGGAAAGCCTCACAAAGGAGAACCCTTGCTAGGAAGTGTAGACAAAGGTCGGCATCCTTCTCCTCGCCTAATCAGGCGAATGGAATGGACCTGTATGTGCACTGCAAAAGACGGCCACTTGTGTCTCCGATGTAAGACTGAGCAAAAGCACTTCGACATTGATCAATGCTACGGCGAGGCCTGCTCGGAGAAAGCGGGCGGTTTCCCAGGGCGTGTCTGTCTTTGGTGTGACCTGCGCTTGCCTGGAGAGCGTAGCAGAGCAGAAGCTAGACGCGATTACGATAAAAGACATCTGCTCGCTCGGACCCATTCCAGCTTCAAGCATTCTCCCGAAGATGATGATTTTGAAGATCCAGCAGAACAAAGGGCGCTATGGGAATCTTCCTTGTCATCAGCTACTTCAGCGCAAGGCTCCGGCACAGGGAAGATGAGGGCGCCGGTCTATGACCGCTTGGAAGACGATAGACAGCAAGAACTTGAGGCAGTATCAATCAAAAGACAACTTACAGCCTCTGCCGCGGAAGACAAAAGATGGAGCCGCGCCGAGGAACTACGTCGCTCTGACTCGATGTTTTACCCACCACCTCCAATGTTGATACCGAGGGTTGAGCCATACTCTGACGCAGACGGAATCTTGAGGAGGGTGTCGTCAGACCCCGCAAGTAAGGAAGGGCTCACTCCAGCGGCAGGCAGCTTGACGTGGCATCGCTTAGATTCAACCGCATCAACTATTCACGAAGGGGCTGATGAAGCTCCACCGACCTACGAGTCTGTGACTGATGATGTCAGTTCAAAACGTGATCAGAAGTCGTCAGACTCCAAACCATGAGCCCAATAATCCCATGCTTTGTTTCGAATGCGCCAGTGTTGCCTGGAAGTGAGGGGAATGGTCTGATGACTTTCTTACACAGAGCTAGCGTGGAGTAGTGCATAGGGGTATGGGCATCTCCGAAGTACTGCAACTGGGACCAGGGATATACTTCCGGCGGTAAACCATCTGCGTTTGATGGGTGTTTTGGTTGTATTGCAATGAGATATGACGTATGAACAATTTCCGAAACAGGACCTGATTTAGTCGGGAGTATCCTATGTAGCATATGTCATGCACAGAGTCCGATTGTGGTCCGATTGCTGGGGCTAAGGACGATGAGTACGCGAAAGAACAATTCCAGAGACCATGTAGACTCAATTTCAGCTGAGATCGAATGATACAAGCCCAAGCTTCCCTCAGATGTAGCCTCTGAAACGATACATGCGAACTACAATTGTAGGCTTCCAGATAGCAGATGGGCGCAAGGCTTGCCACTCTTCGGGCAAGTTATCGTCGAAGTACCCAATCTGTTAACGCCTGTGCACAACCTTTCCTGCATTTCCTGTTATATAACAACGTTGGCATTGAAAGCCTACCATGACAACAGCGATTGCAATTTAGACGATCCCATCAAGCTCGATCATCCGCCACATTGGCCCTGCAACTCCTCCCATTAATCCTGACGTCGTGTGGTGAAAGGGTCAAAGGGGCCTCTGAGCTTGGGTCATGCCTAGTGCTCGTGATGCCGAGCAGATTGCAAAGGAGAAGATAACTTTTGGTCCCCTCTGTTGGTAACCCGCTCTCCACCATCTGGCTGTTGTCTTGATGAGCGTCGTCGTTGAAGCTCACGTTGCGCTTTCCATTCTATCAAGGATCTTCACTCGATGCTTCATTCCATGCCTTCCATCAGGTCTGGTTTATCCAATATCAGCCCTCTCGTCCCAGCCCATTCTCGCAATGCCTCCCACTCAGGCCCTTCCTCTTCCCCCCTCATATGTAAATCTTGAAACCCCCAAGCGCCAGCAACTCGGTCGACCAGCGCCCTCTCATCCTCTCTTAACCATCTATCTCGCAAAGGCGTGCCTATAGCCCAGGTTATGCGGTCCATCTGATCATTAGAAGTCGTAATCGCAACGACCCCGATGATGGATGTGAAGGTAATGTATGCCATTATCCCTACAAAGGCCATGTTTGTTGCCATCTGGGTGTCCATGCTGTACTGATATTGGGCTAGATTAGACGCGAGCACGTATGCTGCGGCTGGCGCCAATGCTAGCACAGAGAATGGAAGAAAGGCCTTGCGCAAGACTTTATTCCGTATGAAGGCAGTGGCACAGACGCTGGTATCTATGATGCTGAGGCAGAGAGGAAGATCCTTTGCTTGTATTGCTGCCTCTAGAGCAGTGTGTGCAAGAACAAGAGGTATTGCGGAGGAAGCGCGATTTGGATTCGGGGTCTTGTATTCAATTGAGCTTGCGCCGGATTGTGGTGCCGGTTTCGACGCGTAGAGGTCAAAAATGAGAGGGAAGGATTTGGGCCGTCCTAGGATAGATTGTGTGTAGACATAGGTAGCCAGCAGGGTCGGGGTGATGAATACTTTCGAGTCCGTTATGATCTTGTAAGCAGTCACCGAAATACTGTCCGCGACTCGGTCTCTAATCGACGCCGCCTGACGTGCTTGCAGAGCTGGAGGTTCCTTGCGTCCTTCTCTGCCTTCCTCCAGTGATAATAGATTCGACGTTGGGCCTTTTTTAGGATTGAGAGGTGTCTTTGGATGCTCATTCGGCTTAGCGAGGCTCCGTGCCAGGTTTTCACATATCTGTAATGCCCCTTGGACCGCCTTTTCGTCTGGTATCGTCTCAGATGCTACAATAGTGCTTGCTTTCTTCAGCTCTTCAACAAGCAATGAGTCTGGCGTTGGCAAAATTTTGGCCGCACTTGGCTGAGGCCTCGCAGTCACCGTCGCCGATACAAACGTCCGGATCACATTGCGTCCAGTAGGGTGTGGTAATTGGCTTGTGTTGAATGGCATCGGGTTTGCTGAACGGTGAACATTGGCACCCTTGACCAGTATACCAAATATTCGAGCTCGAGGACGGGTGATCCAACTAGTTGCCATAATTTTCGACGACCACATACGTCAAGTGGCCGTGTTACGATGGTTGGAGCTCCAGGACCTTATCACGTTCTCGTTGGTGATTGGACTTGGTGCGGATCTGAGCCGCGAATTGACGACCTGATTTGACAACCAGAATACGCCTTCCCAATAGCTACTTTACTACGCACCCTACGACACAGCGTCTTGGACTGGTCTTATGATAAGGCTTGAGGAATGATAGCTTCCATGGAGACATAGCTCTACGCAACGTAAATAACAGCAGAATGCCCGCGCCACCACCACCACCACCTCCTCCACCGCCCCCGCCTCCAGGCTTTGGTGGACGTCCTCCGCCACCTCCACCTCCACCTGGAGGAGCTATACCGGCTAGACCGCCTCCTGCAGTAACAAAGGATCGAGTAAGTAAGACAGGCGAAATGCGCTGGCCTGACGGGTCTTTGCTTGAGTCCTAGCCGAGCTCGTCACTCAATCAGAAAACCCAGTGACTGACATACTGAGCAGGGTGCCCTTCTGACAGATATCACCAAGGGGGCGAGACTGAAGAAAGCTGTGACAAACGATCGATCAGCGCCGACAGTAGGGAAATCGTCTGGAGGCTCAGCAGGTCCACCCATAGGAGGAGCACCAGCCGTCCCTGGGTTAGGCAAACCACCAGCAGGGCTTGCACCTCCTGTTCCAGCCGCTGCGGCACCGAATAGGGCACGAAGTAATAGCGATCAAGGAAGCGCGGGTAGTGGAGATGTTGGTCAGGGAGCGCCCCAATTAGGAGGCATCTTCGCTGGGGTCGGTATACCGAAATTACGAAAGACAGGAGGTGGAGTGGATACGGGTGCAGAGCGCGATTCGTCATACATCTCTGACCCAGAAACCTCGCGAAAGTCGACGCCCAAACCTCCCACTTTCTCTCTGCCCAAGCCCCCAACAGCACCAAGACTCAATGCGCTGAGGCCAACTCCACACACAACGGAATCTTCACCACCGCAGCCGTCTGCAGCAGCTAACCCCTTAGTTGCAAATCTCCGAAAACCACCCCCGAAGCCTGCACCAAGACCTAATTCCGATATCTCGTTTAGATCCAACTCGGATCTCCCCCTTCGAGCTCCACCGCCACCACCAAGTGCTGCAAAACCCCCGCCTCCTCCCATAACATCGCGAAAACCCTCTGCCGCAGCACCTCCTCCGCCGCCATCAAGTGCGCCCTCTCCACCCGCCGCTCCTCCCCCACCGCCAGCTTCTGCGCTTAGGTCGCCACCAGCTCGGTCCACGCCGCCGCCTCCGCCGAGCTCACATTCTTCAGTCAGTGATATTGTCAGTCAATCAGTAGCAGTACAAGCGGCGCGCAATGCCTACGGAAGCGGCTCAAGCTCTCCAGCAGCGCCTCCTCCACCTCCGCCTCCTTTCTCCTCGCCATTGAAACAGTCAACGCCAGCATCTCCGCCCCCAGCCCCATCGTTACCTCCGCCATCAACGGCCCCTTCTCAACAGCCCATTAGATCAGCGCTGGATCCGAGCTCCTATACATTCTCAAACGGCAACAGCTCTAATCACAGCTTCATTCCGCCGAGAGACAGTATATCCCCTAGCCGGAACGGGCCTATCAACATTGAAGACTCCCGATGGCGTTTTCAACCTGAAAGCGAATTGCCCAAGCCAAGGGAATTTATTGGAGGACCCAAGAAGTATAGAGCTGGGAGGGGGAGTTCTGTACCGCTTAACCTTTCTCAGTTCAGATGAAGTATGATACCACAAAACATGATATATGTTATAGCGTAAAAAAATTTCCAGAGAGATAAGCCACGTGATATCAGATCTCTGTACTCTTTTCTGAGGAACCTGTATGCAATTTGCTTATAAGCAGTTGAAGATGCCTTGTTCTGATTCCCAGTCCTAATCGAGATATAAGTAGGGCATCTGACTAGGGCAGGATACCTCAGCCCGTTCTCCATTTCAGCGTGATCGATCCGAGACTGGCTTCTCATTACAACAACCTCTGACGCAGCTCCGTGGTTGCATATCCGCCACGCAACTAAATGTCTTCCACCTCGACACCAATAATGCCCCACCGCTTCGCCGAAGCTATCAAAGAGCTACCACTAGCAAACCTTCACTTCAAAGCCGCCGAAATCCGAAATTCGGTCGCACACCTCGAATCATCCAACCAGCAACTAGAACCTTTTGCAAATGATGGGGACAAAGACTGTGTCGAAGCAATTCAAGAGAATGTAGTCGTGATACGGAGGATGGAAGAGCGGATTGGTTTGTTGAGGCGGGAAGTCGAGGGCAGAGGCTTCAAATGGGGCGAAGATGAGCAAGAAAAGGAAGACGTTGATATGAACGGGCACGATGACATTCAGGATATACAAGAGCATGCATCGAGAACAGACCAGGGAGAGCCGGGAAGGAGGCCATCTGGGGCCAGCCTCGGGGACGAGGAGCTGGCGCGGAGATTGATGGAGCGAATCGAAGAGGGTGGGGATGAGGGTGGAGATGGAGATGGGGTACATTTGTGAAGTTGGTTATCCTCGTATAAATGCTATAAACGCTCCGAATCTGGAAAATACAGAAGATTGGAAGTACAGGATATGGGTGTGGGTAATAGCGCTCTTACTTAGAAGCGAATTCATACGCTGATCATGACTAGTAAAACTGCCAGAAGCATGCAGAAGCTCGAAGAGTATGAGTAGGTTGATTTGACCAGCTTTACTCGGAGACTGCCAATGTATTCTTCATTCTCGTCCCTTAGTGCTATGCATGATGCTGTGGATAAGTCGTGAAACCAAAAGTAGCGGACTTTATTCATGACTTGTCAACGGCCAGAAGCGATGGCTGCACTGAAGAGGGATCGCGATGAGCACAATGGGCCCCGCTCGCGATGGCTTCAAGAATGATGAATTCGTATTAGAAGATGATGTTGAGTGAAGCGTTTCCCTTGGACTCGAAGAAAGTGCGCATGAACAGTGGCTTTCCATGAAGCGAACGAGCCTGGTACTCGGTAGTTTCTTGAGCTGTCATCAAGAGAATGAAGCAGAATGAATGCATAGATGCTGAGATGAAGGCCACTTGGCCGGTAATTAGCCCTTAGAATTGTGAAGATGATGCTCATCTGTGACCCAGAAAGTCGCAACTGTTGCTCGACGACGCAAACTAAGGGAGACTTATTGACGATATCCTGGAAACATTGGCTGTTTTCGTTTCATTCCCCTGCTCTTACACTCTATATCTCGCGGAAACACAGAGCCACCATCTGCATCCTCTGATCGACAATGTACCTGTCTCTATCAACGACACTTCAAGATGAATAGCGCCTCGTTATTAAAAGGCGAGAGTGCGAATGGCAATTAGAAAACATGTTTAGCTAGCGCCAAGTCCAGACACCAACTCCAGACCAAAGTCTTTGCTAAAGATCCGTTTTCCGTCTCATCCACAAAACTAGATGATTGCCACCAAACGCCGCCGAGAAAGTTCCGTTGCTGCAACACCAGCTTTGAGCATCACGAATGGCTCTCGTACATCTTCCTCGGCTCGCTCCTCACCAATCCGCCCGTCACACCAGGGCTGGTTCATGCAGCAGCAGCCAGTGAAACGAGTCAGCCTTCATCCTCCAAGCAGCCCACTTAGTTCGGAAGCTCCTCGTGCTCAGAAAACTGCTGTTCGAGGGCCTTCTCGTCTCAGACACAGCGGCCCAGCCGATGCAGACTTCAGTCCTGAAATTGATGCTGACATTAGCAACCGTGAAGAAAACGATTCACTTGATGAAATCATAATGGCAGTCGACCTGAAAGAGAGGGGCACTGTTGGATGCTGCTACTACGTGGCAAGAGAGGAGAAGGTAATTGAGCAAACGCCTTCCGCCATCTAAGCTTCTGACTTGCTTTTGAGCTTTACGCCGTCGAGGACATCAAATATGGCGGGCTCGAGGTCATCGGTACTCGTGAGTCTTATCCTGGTTGTATGTCCTAAAGGTGGACTGACCAGACACAGTGAAAATACATGTGCAGCCTACAGTCGTCATACTCTCAGTGAGGGTGGACGAAACTGTGGAGGACTATTTTGATCCAAACGGTACCCGAGACTCGAGAAATGGAGACAGTAAGCCACATCAGCATGAGGTGAGAGCTCAGCTCAGATCACGGTGTTACAGCCAACCAATTTGCTCTGCCCTATGTGCTTGAGTATCGACCATCGCCAGAGTTCAACTACGAAGCTGGCAAGAATAAGCTCATCAGTCTGCGTCTCTTTGCCGATGGTGGCCCTGAAATCTCTTTCGTCACTCCGGGGATGGACGACTCCTATGATGAGTACGGACATGGTAACGAGATGGGATATACAGGACGTCAGGGCAGGCTGTTGAGGCTGTCTACATGGATCGATGTGGAAAGCCGTCTGAGCGTCGGATGCGCTGGTGCACTGCTCACATACATTGGAAGAAGGAAGGCTGTGGAATACTTGCCAGGCAATGAGGACACCAGCACCTCGTTTCGGATATCTACTATAGAGATGTTCAGTCTTAGAGGCATGATGTAAGTTACTCCTTGTCTCTTGCAAACACAACAACCAATCACTAAGATACCGCCAGGTTTGTCAACGCAGACACGCTAGCATCTCTTCAAATACTACAATCAGAATCTAGCCCAAACACTCATAGCCAGGGGCCCACAAAGGCTTCTTCAGGGTCGAAAGAAGGCCTATCAGTCTATGGTCTATTCCATCACCTTGCAAGAACGCCCCAGGGTAAGTACCTTCTCCGCCAGTACTTCCTGCGCCCCAGCTTGAATATCGATACAATCAACGAGAGGTTCGACACCGCTAGCATTTTTCTTCGGCCAGATAACGGCAGTGCGTTACATAGCATTGTCAAGAGTTTGGGACAGATCAAGAACATGAGGACTGTCATGGTTCATCTCAGGAAGGGAGTCAGTAATGGACTGAGCAAGGGCGGAATCAAGAGTGGCGTTTGGTCAAGTCTTCGATCGGTAAGGTATTTTAAGTCTGCAAAGGACTTTACTAATGATGGCAGTTCGCATTCCATACCTTGCAGATAAGGGATGCTCTTAAGGAGGTCATCGGTGCTGAGAAGCTGGCTATCAAGATCAAGGCGGGTTCAACCCCTGTCTCGCCATCACTGTTGACTTTGCTGAATAAACGAGTCAGATCATGGACAACTTTGACAGCCACTGCATCGCAAGTGTCGGTACAATGATCAGCGAAATAGTAAGTAACCAGGCCGCATGCTGCAGTCATCGGGCGGCATCGCTTCTCTGACCGCATCTCTTCAGGTTGACTTTACCGCATCTGCTGAGATGCATCGTACTGTGGTCAATCCTGGCGTCGATGCCCAGTTGGATGCTCTGAAGCGGACTTACGATGGCGTCGAGGACCTGCTGAATCAAACCTCGCAAGCCATTGCTGGGACAATACCAGCGGTGTATAGTCTTGATCTCAATGTCATTTTCTTCCCACAGATCGGCTTCCTGATTTCTGTTCCTCTCAATCCGGCAACTGGACGGGGCGACTACGAGGGCAGTGACGAGGAAGGTCAGCGCTGGACCCGGATCTTCTCTACTGGAACCAGAATCTATTACAAGGACTGCCGGATGCTAGAGCTGGACGACGAGCTCGGAGACATGTATGCAGTCATCTGCGGTACGCTTAGCCTCTGTGTCGCATGCGTCTTCAACTAGCTGATGACGATCATGCTTCAGATAAAGAGATTGAAATCGTCCACGATCTTGGACAACAAGTGCTATCGCTGGAGAAGATGTTGAACTTGGCTTCTGATATCTGTGGAGAGCTGGACTGGTCTGGTATCCAAACAGTGATATCATAACTCCTGACTAACAGATTCAGTCTCCTGGCTCTTGTACAGGGAGCTAAGATGTACAAGCTCTGCAGACCCCGTATGACACACAAGAACGTTGTTCAGATCAAGGGCGGCCGGTACGCCAGCTTCCCAATACATGCTCTTCATGCGTAACTCTACACTAATTCTACTAGGCACCCTTTGCAAGAGCTCACCGTGCCATCCTATGTTGCTAACGACACATTCCTTATTGGTGGACTTGGAACCGAGGAAAGAATTCAGGAGTTCGAGGGGCATGGTGAAAGCACTCAAGGAAACACCCAACAGACTTCTGACACCAACAACCTTGAAGGGCCAAGCATGCTCATGATGACTGGTCCCAATTACTCTGGTAAAAGCGTTTACCTAAAACAGATCGCTTTGATTGTGTACATGGCGCATGTCGGATGTTTCGTTCCAGCAGAGCGAGCTACCATTGGATTGACCGACAAAATCCTGACCAGGATTGCTACTCGGGAAACCGTATCAAGGTTCCAAAGCGCTTTCATGATAGATCTGCAACAGGCCGCTCTCGCAATGACGCTGGCAACTCATAGGAGCCTAGTGATCATCGATGAGTTTGGCAAAGGCACCGATTCAAGCGGTAAATTCAACCACAAATACAGTCGATTCGTTGCTGACTTCGTATGTAGATGGTGCGGGACTAGCGTGTGGTGTGTTCGAGTATTTTCTCCACTTGGGAGAGGACAGACCCAAAGTTCTGGGCGCGACCCATTTCCACGAGATTTTCGAGAACGGGTTCTTGAGACCTCGGCCGTTTCTGGCCTTCGGCTACATGGAAGTACGAATTGATCGAGACGCGCAAGATGTGGAGGACCAGATCACTTATCTTTATAAGTACGGAAATGGACCTGACGCTTTGGAGGAACCTGGCTGATAAAGTCCGCAGCTTTCGACCCGGCCGTAGCTTGAAAAGCTATGGCAGCTGGTGAGACTCCTATTAGCCTCTGCTGGTAGAATGGGCTAAAGAGATTTCAGCTGTGCAGCTCTGAACGGCGTTGACGGCGCCGTTGTCGCCAGAGCGAACACGCTGGTAGAGCTTAGTGCCAGGGGCGAAGATCTTGTAGCTGTATGTGCAAGAATATCAACGCAGGAGGAAGAAGACCTAAAGGACGCGGTAGGGTCTCATTTCCTGGTTGTTCCAATTTGGCACTGAACGTGGGACAGGAGGAGACAGCAAGGGAGTTTCTTCTGATAGACTTCCGAGATCTGACTGCACAGGATATAGATGTCGAAGTACTGCGTGAACCTCGCGCCTTGTTGGATGAGCTGTTGGAGGTGAAACAGTCCGATCAATGAAGAGAGGAGAGCAACTTTTCGGGAATCTTAGCGGCTTTGGCGTCTGAAGTATTTGCTTGCTAAAGGAAGTCAGAGATCTGTCGCTGGGTGGGATGTACGCGACCTCTTCGCAACCGAAGCTTAAAAGGTATATTTATTTGCTTGAAGATATAACAATGTCGAGAATCTGCACGCTACTCGTAAAGCCATTGTAAATTCCAATCACTAAGACCTGAAAGCTTTGCGCTTCTCCACAGCCAAAGCATGGTCAGTTGCTTGATCCAAGAGCGACAACTATGTTCAAGATCTTTGAGCTAAGATAGTAAAGATGACCGTTCATGCTTAAATTACCTTCATATCGACCGAGTTGAATTGTAAAATGCGAAGCAGATAGATTTTGGCTCGTGTTCCAACTCCAGAAAGTGGAAGTTGCCATCGTTCATGCTCTACTTAAGTTGACGTTGACCGAATTGAAATTCCTAAATGTAGGAACCGTAGACCTTGACAAAATCTCCGCTCTGAAAGGTGGACGTTGAAGTCTTTCCTGCTCAAATTTCCCTAAATCGACCGATTTGAAACTTCAGACTGTGAACAATGTAGGGTTTTGGTCCGTGTCTCAGCTCTTGAATTAGACGTCCCGACTTTTCCGACTCCACTTGAATCGATAATATATCCCGAGACATTTTTGACCGAACAAGTTGGTGAACTTCTCGAGGTACCAACGTACAGCGTAACCGGGAGGGAAAATCTGTGACGGATTCCCCAAATCCTGATCATAGGTACAAGCTCAATGCCTTCATCGCATGCAGGTGTATCAAGCGATGAAAATCAGCGCCTTGCATTTCCGGGACGAATTCATCTCTTTGTGTGACCGTTGACTCCAACACCGTTCGGAATTTCGCCACGCTGCGGGATGCCTTTCCATTTCGATTTCTTCATCTTACAGTCTGGACCACCAATCACGAATCTATAGTTGACCTTCAAACTAGACCTTCTCTCCCACGCCATGTATACCCTCCCATCTCGAGCGTAAAGCTTCAAAGAATAGTCGTAAGAGGAGTTTTGGAGAAGGAACCTAATTTTTGCATATGGACGCACGCTTAGCCATTTATTTTCTTGCATGAGCGATGGGGTGGTTGACAAACCATCCGTCTGACGGTTGACGATCTTTTCCTTTGGGTTGTAATCTGTCGAAAAATCTGTCGAGAGCTTCCTTGGTGAAATCTCGGGTAATAGCTAGATAAGAGGGTACGCTCTGTGAATCTCTAAATGCCATTTCGAAGAAGGATATTCAATGACAACGCTGAAAACCTATGAGGTGTTGAAAGGGAGCAGACACTAACTGAAATCGCCGCTGGCGATGGATCCGATGCAGTTTATAATGTAGGCACAACACAACAGTACCATACCTTAAGGAGCCTTCCATTGTTTTCTATCGCCTCACCTCTCACAAGCGACCCTGTCTATGCAATTCAAGGCGTACGAGACGCCCGAAATTGCTTGAGATGTCTCGTTCAGCTGTGATGGAGACTGTTGTTTAGTGACGCTGCATTCAGCATTGATATTTGAGGATTCAGACGAAGGACAGGATCTACATCAATGCGTGCCCATCAATGCAGCTGTGATGGGTCAGAAACAAGACTTCTTCTGCACCTGCTTTCTTAGATCAAGAAGGCTTTCGAATGAATCGAAGGAGCAGATGGACAGCCAGAATGTGGCAATTATGGCAAGGGATGAATCCTTATCCGGACTGCGAGAAACTAGCCTGATGAGAAGAACAAGACAGGCTTGAGGATTCCAGCGGTAGCCGTTCCTCGGTACCCGTGGGGGCCGAGATCTACCTTACTCTTATCGATAAAGAAATCTTTGCGATGACTTACTCCAGCCCTAAAACATTCATCTATTTCCAACATTCCCCAAGCCTCTTCGACTAATCATACTCACAAGCTACCAGATATTCGCTGTTCGCTCTCGACGAAGCCCCGAGAGAGTCGTTCTCATACCCAGCAATAATGGCCGAGAACCAGCCTGTCGAGGAGACCAAGAAGTTCACTCCTAAGGATCCCCCCAAGCTCAATCCTCCCAAAGACGATCCCATGAGTGTCGCGGATCTCGCAAAATGCGACGGTAAAATTGCCTTATACAGTAATCCTAACGAAGGAGCAACCTTTGCTAATTTGCTTGCAATCCGCAAGGCACTGATCCCAACCACCCAACGTACGTAGGCATAATGGGCACCATCTTCGATGTGTCCGGAAACACGGCATATTCACCCAAAGGCTCGTACCACGGTACGACTCCCAGATCACTCCATGCGCGGCCACCCTACGGCCAAGCTACGAGATATTGCCAGCTGACCTATAATGACACTCTCTAGTATTCGCCGGCAAAGACGCCTCGCGCGCCCTCGCGCAATCCTCGCTGAAACCCGAAGACTGCAGTCCTGAGTGGGAGGATCTGCCGGAGAAAGAAAAGGGCGTGCTCAAGGATTGGTACACGTTCTTTAGCAAGCGGTATAATATAGTGGGGAAGGTTGCGCAGTGATGAAGTGGAACCGGATCTGTTCTAGAATATGCATGCAAATCGGGACGCCCGATTTCTATGTGACACCTGTGTTTACGCTTTGACGAGTAATCGTTCATTATCGTGCATTGGGTTGCTACCGATTCCGTGGCAGGCTCGCAAGCACGGCCCTCGGCTCAGCCTTGCGTCCTTGCATGCATGCTCCTCCGGTCTGGGTATTCGTGGCCGTCTGCTGGGCCTTGTGCATGTAGGCTCTCTTCATCACACTGCACAAGGCCGGAGAACCTCGCCGTAGCTGTTGCTTCCCGCCAAACGAGTCTTTGGTAGGCTTCCTGTAAGAGTTGAAGGGGGCATAGGTTTGCTACGAAGATCGGCGGTGGGAGACATGACCCTGCCGCAGGGATGGAGGTACAAGTTATAACTCGCCAAACCCCAAATGGCGGCTGGGTAAAGGCTTCGTCACACAGGCAATTACACAATGGTAGGACTGAAATGTGACATTAGTCGAGCTACGTGCGAAATTGAAAAGGTAATCTGACTGTTTTCTGACCTAGCCTCCGCCACGGTCTTGATGGCTCTCGGAGGCCCCTCCGTGCAGCTTGCGGTCATCACACATGAATGGTCGTTATTGTCGTGAAAATGGTGTATCAGTATAGAACTCGTAGCTTCATCTTTCTTCTATCCTCGCATAAAAGGATGGAAATGTCCACTCCTCCCACTCTTCAAGGCAGCCTCGTAAAGATGCCCCGCCTACCTCACCCATATACGAATGGATCTATCAGCACTCATTTGCTGCAACCGGGGCAGTTGTCGGTCGGATGATTCCATTCTCTTTTCAGCTGCTTGACCCCAACGCAAATGTGTAGAGGATCATTGCGTGCGACGTGGCAATGGGCGTATTTTTTGTAGACTTGGTGGCCGCAGCGGTAGGTGATGAGCTCGAAGTAGCACATTTTGCGATGCTTGCTGCTAGCTTATGGGTTAGTATGAATTATTGCGATGGAAGAGGGTAGCGTTGAGGGAACAAAGTGGCAGTACCTGCGGGTTTCGAAGAGTAAGGTGGGAAGGGTGGTTTATGAGGCTCAAGATGCTGTTGGTGGCGGTCGTGGAAGGGTCCTGCAGACCCGAGCAAGAAACAAGAGGTGGAGGAGGCAATTGTTGGAGACAGGCAGAGGTCCAAACGCAATTGGTGATGAGGAAGCGCAGAACCCCATCTAATATACTGGTCCAACATGCTAGCCGTCGTCGAATCGCTCAAGCTGCAGGAGCATTTTAAGCTAGCTTTCGTGAGTTGCTGGAGTCAAAAGTACACTAGGTCTTGTTCTCTTTCGAAGCCAAAAGGTACACAAAAGATGTGACGAGTCGCGCGAGATAATGATACCACCAGAACTGTTGCTCAATGGCACGAGTTTTGGGTTTGGTGTGGACAGCGAGGTTGTTTGCGCGACACGTCGATCAGCATGGAGAGCAAACAAAGTATGGAGCTAGAGGCCTCGAGACTATTCTAGATAGCGAGGAGCGAGCGGAGTAGAGCCAATACAATAGCTAAATTTCAACCTGGGCGAGCCTTAAAATGCAAGATGGTGATGAAACGACCTGGTGGCGTCAAACACAAGGTCTTATTTGGCCAGGACTCGAGACTCGTGTCCATGTACACGCGAGTGCAACGATTGCCACCAGAAGAGGCGCGCGGGGGAACAGAGCACATGCAAGATTGACAGGGAGCTAAACAGCTGGGTTTTACGCTTTGAGCGACTTGCATAAGTATTCTTAGCAGGAGATCTACCATGTATGTCTGGTCACTTGATCGTGGGCTCGGAGTGTTAGATCTGGAAGAGTGTACAAGGATTTCCTCACGCGTGGAGAAGACGATTGGAGGATGAGCCACGCATCACTTGGAGCCTGCCCGATCCCTCGATTTCCTCATCATCCTCTTCCTCCCTATGATTTGCTGCCTCTTGGCAGTTTTATCAAACTCCCCTGAGCGCGCATCTGCGCCTTTCTGCAATGAAGAAGGCGGATTGGAGGCTTGCTTCCTCTTCATGCCTTTCCTGGTCTTGGCCATCAGTTGGTCTTTACTTAGAGGTTTCGTCCCAGTCGCAGGAATCTCCCCTTTCTCACGCTTTTCCGAGACGAGTTTGGATCTCTCTCGCGCTTTAGTCTCTCGCTCCTGTCGCCTTCCGACGACTTGAGCATTTTCGATGGCGAATTCGATGATCAGTCGTTTCTTTCGCTCTTTCTCCGCTGGGGTCGACGCTGAGGTACCTTTAGAAGACGCCAACGCATGACCATTGAGCCAGCGAAGTCCCATCAGAGCCCATCTATGGGACGAATACTCGATGAAGCCGTAGCCCCTACTTCGGCCTGCGCCGCTGTCTTCTGCCACCTTCCCACCTTCTCTTCCCTCGAAGACGACCTTAGCCTGTTTGACTATGCCTTTACCTTTCGCCTTTCGAGCCTTCTCGGCTTCTTTCATCTCCTCCCCACCTCGTGCGAGCTCTTCCTTCGACAACGGCCTTCTTGATCCATCTTTGACGTCTGTAGCAAAGCCAACCGCGGCCTCCCGGGCGAGCGCCTTGAGATCTTTGGAGGTGATGCTGCGAGGGAGATTGCGTACAGAGAGACGTGTCAAGCTTGCGTGGAGCGTAGGGTTGCTCCGAATCAAAGTCTGCCGCTGTTTGGCGCTGTCCTCTCTCATTTTGATCTCCGATTGTGAGAGCTGGTCGTATAAAGGCGTACCGGACGGTACAGTGCCCTCAGAGAGTAGATAAAGCCGTCGCCGATCCTTGTCTCGGGCATTGCGTAGGTTGTTACCAGCGAATGTGAGGCGGGTAGCTTCTTTCCGGTCTACTGCTCGAGATACTTGGAGCACTCGGCCCTCGAGGGTAAAACGACCGGTCCGGTCTACACTTGTGTCTTCGAGCAGAGATTGCTTGGTGGAAGAAGGGTTTATGCTTTTGTTTGATGAGCCTTGTTGGTTTGCCGCGGTTTGTAACCTAGGGGATTCTCGAAGGCAAATGTCTACGTCTTCTGAGTTGTAGAAAGAAACGAATGCCGTCCCCTTCGACCGTTCAGTCGCATGATCAAGGACCACTCTCGCATATCTCACAGCTCCAAATGAGGCAAAGTGCTCTTGTAATATTTCATCATTGACGCTGAACGGTAGATTTCGAATAAATAAAGTCGATGTGTTGCTGTCTGATGTCTGGGGCGCTGAGTGTTCCTCGGCATCCCAATTATCCTCATCAAACTCATATTCATCCAGACCGTCTTCACTATCGTCCTTGCTAGACCCTGTGTCTAGAGCTTCGTCTGGTCCGAGGCCGCTTTGAAGGCGGTCTTCAATGTCACTTCCTACGCTCTCTTCTGGCTTTATGTCGTGGTTTTGATGTGACGCAGAGTCGTCTGGTGTTGCGTCTTGGTCATCCATCTGCTGAGCACCACCTTGTAGAGTCTCCCAAACCTCCTTCTCCACAGCCCAATCGACAGCTAGCGTTCGTCCTTCAATCTCTTTCCCATTGACACCTGCCAGAGCCTTTTCAGCATTCTTCCTTCCCCGTAATGCGACAAAGCCAAATCCGGCCGATAGACCGGGCTTCTTTATGGGCATAGTGGCATGCTTCACTTTTCCGTAGCTTCTGAACAAAGCAGCTAGATCGTTTGAGTCTTTGATGGTCCATGGCAAATTTCGTACAATCAACTTCGGTGGTGGCTGGAATTCAGGCTTTTGGGGTGTAGGTACAATCTTTCCCTTCCTAATCCCATCACCTGCTGCTTGTCGTTGTCGAGGCTCTGCAAGTTTCACCTTGATTTTTTGCCCCTCGAATGATGATCCACTAAACGCCTCTTTCGCACTCTGAGCATCTTCAACGTCGGCGAAGGTCACAAATCCATAACCCTTGGACTGCTTGGTCGTAGGATCAACGACAACGGTAGCATGTTTGAGGGGGTAAGATTGGGAGAAGAAGTTTGTCAAAGTCTCTGTCGTTGCGGTCTCGGGCAGGCCGCGCACGTATAACGAGCGCCCTTGGTGTTGTTTTGTCTGTTTAGTATCTGCCTTCTTTGGCTCGTGGTCCACGTCAAGCTCGCCGATATCTTCACTGATGGCCGTTACTCGATCCTGACCATCCGCATCTAGCCGCTGCCTCTTCATTCGAGACATTACTCGAAGTCTGCTGCTTAGTCGGTATTACAGAAGAATTCTTTCAAGTGACAGAGCTAAGCGCGCCATAAGGCTAAAATGCCAATAATTCTTTTGGCGCGCACTCGCCCCTACTTTACTTTAGATCAACACGATCATGATCTACGGAGTACGGAGGAGACTACGCTGTCGCTTTCCCATCGCGAGTTGATCTCCTGCAACTGCGGCCTGCGGCGAGGTTATCGAGCACGTGCTATTCTGCAGCTAGATGCCTTGAAGCTGAGGTCTAACTTCTAGGGCCCTCGTATGTGAGCTTTAACCTCGGACCTTCGTTTAGGCGTCCAATATCCAGTAGCCGAGTACTACTCTACAGGGATGAAAGCCTCTGAAACGATGGGTAGCAAAAGCAATTAAATCAATGTCTTGAGGGATCCGCTGGATGTCCATGGAGGAGAACGCAGATGACAGGATCCTTGCATGAGGTTTGCACCTCAAGCGAAGACCAGTGTTACACACGAATATTGTACACGATGTTTGGACATTCACAATCATCAGCTCGTTTACCCCACGGTTTCCGTGCCATTGAGACGAGTATCACTCCGATCACGAGCGTATTGCTCTTTGAATTCCATACACCAAAGCTCCTTTGCTGAACAACCCAAAACTCCTACTATCGAATGATCAAGCGAGGGGAATCCGGTATCGAAATTGGTGTCCCGGGGAATCCTATCGAGGGCGAGCCTGCCCTCGAATATTCGAACGAGTGTGAGTGCGATAACGGTGGTGTCTGATGTACATGTCGTCAGTCATGAGTCATAAGTCGTTGACCAGAGAAAGAGACTGAAATATTCGTGGAATCGATGAGGTTTTTGATAGGAAATAAAGGAAAAATGTCGAGTGAGAGAAGAAATTATTGAAACTGGAAACTGTACGTGGGATGATTTACATGAGCGTTGGACTCCGAATATGACTGTTGCATTGGTAGTTCTATTCCGGAAAATGGCGCATAACCTGTTCCGTACTGGCCAAGCATCTCGTCGTCAAGGTATTGGCCCTTGTTTGGTCCGAGCTCGTATGGTGACATGCTGGGCAGTGTGGTTGGGAGGTATTGTGACTGCGAGGAGTAGCTTGGGTATGGTGCGGGCAAGGTATTGAACGGTGCATGTTGCGGGTAGGGTGCGTGGATGACGGGCTCGGGTAGCGAATACGAGTAACCGTATGACGGTGGGGGAGAGATGGACATTTCCCTGCCGTATTGATATGAAGGAATCTCTGATCGCTCTTGTTTTATGGGAGAATATGGTTCTGGGGATCTGCGTCGGCCCTTGGAAGCTGATTCATGCTTCGATCTCTGTCTCTTTACTGTGTCTCTTTGGTGCGACTGCTTTAATTCGATCATAGGTGCTAAGTCTGCATGTTTTGGCTCTGGCGAGGCTGATGATGAGCCGGCCCTTCGCTCCAGGTCTTCAAGACGTCTCTTTATTTTCTTGCCTTTCGCTTTGTTAGCATAATTTTCTATGTTGCCAGACGAAAGGGGAAGATGCTCACGGTAGTTGCGCTGAGCAATCCTATTCTGTATGCGTCGCCTCTCAGCGAGGTCTGATATCTTGGTCCAATCTTCATTGGGGTTTGCACTGGCGCTGAAGGCGCTGCTGGTGCTGTGTGCCGAGGAGTACTTTGGGGGTGTTGGTCCTTCATAGGACATCGAATAGCTATTGTTTCGCTGCATGTTGCCCATAAGGTACGATGAAGTGAATTGGAAGTGAGCAGGTGAGGACAAGTGAGTACTACTTGAGAAGGCGCTTGTTTCTTGCGGGGTATATCCGAGATCTTGAGTTTGAAGGGCGGTGTGAGGGATTTGAGGTGAGGCAGAAAGGTCTTAATATATTGCGGCGGAGGAATTTTGGTCCATGGTCCCGTGTTTATAATTCGTACAGCTCTAAGCTATCCAGCAGCTGGAACCCTCCCAACGACACATCCCTGCACGCACATGGGGGTTACCGAGCTCCTGCAGGCTGCTGAACGTGGCACCATAATGTCGATCACGTTATTAATCATCGCCTGCAGCCTTTCGCGAGAAGCAGGGGTCTAAGAGCGCTGGCCCAAAACAACGATAGCTATGCGTTCATTGGACCCCGCTAGCAAAGGGAGACTCGAAGTTCCAAATATGGGTGCCTTTGGGTGCGGTGTTACTTCTAGGGGTTGCAACAGTGCGAGCGCGAAAGGAGGGGCGGTTGCGGTCAACGGATTTCATGGTTAAGCAGACTAAGCAGATAGGCTGTAAGTGATTCCTCCACATCAAAGTCCACCAATCATTGCTACTTTATGCTGTAGAACATATTAGCTTCTACCACGCCTTTCACTTTAGAGCCTCGGGCCTGACTGCGGATTTAGCGACTTTTTCCCATCTTAACTTGAATTAACAATAGAAAACTTGTAGGGCTACGCTAAAAAGCGTAGCTCGGAAGCCATTTGCGGTAAGGATCCAGGGGCGCTAAGCTTTGAAAGGACAATTAAGGGCCAAAGCTCTTAGCCAACATCTTCTAAATTAAGGGCATTATGGCTCAATAAGTAGCTATTAATGGCATATCTAATCACAGCCTCCTATCAACGAGCAGAGCTCAAGTCGGGTCCTCCAAATCCTACTCCTACTCCTACGCAGTTCGCAGCCAGCAGGTGGGCTGTGCAATGCGATACGGGAAATGGGCTTGAACTGGCGGTCAGGATTCTCAATCACTAAGTACTATCATTATGGGGCCTAGCATTTCCGTTGGCTTGCAAGGGGAACGGCAAGGTAGACTAGGTCAGGTAATCAACAACTCATCCATTGCATTCAAACCTCTCCGTGTAGACGACGCCATCCACAACTGCACGCGCATGCTTTGGCAGCGACTCGCTTGACAGGAGTGTGCTTCATTGCTGCCTATATCGGGAATTCCGATGCTTCGAGTCAATAGATTGGGATTCATCAAAAGGCGGTGGCAGGAAACTCAAATACTCTGTACGGAGGACATGCTTCAATCTACAGGATGCTTTATGTTGCACCACTGCCTTGATTGGGCTCTAGCGCAAACGAAGCTCTGGTGCGGCTGAGATTGTAATCTAAAGTATACAAAGCATCCGTGTTGGTACCACAATCTTCACCGTTCCCCGTTTTCCCAAATACCGAGGCTTGAGTCACGAACTGTGTGTCTGCCCTCCTTCACCGCACTTGATAGCCACGCGATGAAACCCGTGCATATCCGGCGAAGATGACGCGGACGGGGTACGCGCCTGACCTTCCATACATGTTCCAGAGCTGACACGAGAGTACTACTGGCAAGACTTTCCAATCGCAGTCATCGCAGGTTGCTTGTTTCAGGTGCCAGCCCCGGTTTGGATTCACCGCGTGGCTGCGCAGATCCGAGTCCGACAAACCAACATTCCATCGCCAAAGTTAAAATGCATGTTCGGCTCAATGTTGTTACCGAGAACCCAAAATGTCAAGCGAAAAAGAATTCTACATAACCAAAGAGAGTCATGTACGGATGTTTCTCTGTCCCATGAGCCGACCATTCACCATTCAAAAAGTGAAAGGTAACCTCGCAGCGTCAGTTAATCGCTCGCACCAGCTAGTTATATACTCATTCAGGGATATTTCGCGAAATCTAATCTCTATCTATGAGAAGACAACACTGAGCTTGGTATAGAGCGCGAGAGTCAGTACCTGTAGTTGTCTCAACCACGGCCATTACAGAGGACAATCCATGCCACCATCGGATATTTGCGATTGTCCTCAGGTAGTCTTATCAGACCCCCAAACGACACGCCTACATGTCTATCATTCTGGTCGAACTCATAATTTGCGAATATTTGTCCTGTATCTGCGTGGCGTCCACAATCTCGTCGAGACTTGCGCGTTCAACTCCTCTATCACACAGCCTCGAAGGAAGATACCGATGATTGGCTGTCAATCTACGCCTGATACACAAGCTCAACAAATGTCGTTTGCTGCACATGATACCTGTTTAGGCTACAGATTATTGATCAACTTCGAAGCAATCTCTTTGCTTGCAGAGTTTCGGTTCTATCAGTACCAGAATAACCTATTCCTATGGTCAGTGATTTCCAATAAACAGCCCAAGCCATCATTCAAGCAACGGTACGATGTTGTCAGACTAGAGCTAATGTCTCATCATCCTATACCTGACGATCACCACGTACATATGTGTAGGTCAGCCGCCACCAATCCTCTCGAACGAGAGACTATTACTGTATCAGAACGGGGCTAAAGACCAACTCTTAGGGCCAACAACGATCTTTTCATGTGCCCTTAGTAGTGCAAGCTTCACGCCTTTGGGGCCTTTCCAGGCATATCATCAAATACTTCCCCTAACGGGACCCAAGGTGACTGCAAGAAGGCGCACAATTGAAACAAAGCTGTTAATTAGCTCGGTCCAGCTGAAGCACACAGCGAAATAACGTACTGCTGACATATACTCGCCTAGTCTCGCTAGTGAGAATCTACGGCCGAGGTACGGTCGAAGGCTGATCTACTTCGTATACTCCGTACGTTCAATACGAGTCCAACAATTCTCCAAGTCACCAGAATAACGAATTTAAGCCAAGGCCGTGACAAAGGGATTAGAATGATGGCGGTGTGATAGTGACAAGTCCTTGATAATGTATGGAACATATCAACCTCAGCCAAGTCAAGGAGATATCGCTGTTTTGGGCACGGCCGATGAGCAATGCCGAGCGTAGTCTGGTTTTCAGATTGGCAAACAACCAGCTCGTGTCAATGCGGCCATGTCTATTCCTGCAACAGTCGTTACAACACTTCCGTGGAGGATTGGAGGCCCAAACCCGTAAACCTTGTGCTGCGGTTTACTACTGCCTCTATAGCTTCTGGTAATCGTGCGGGAACCCTTCGTTGCACTACATGGCACGCACGATTAATAACTCGGCTGCATTGCATCGTCGATGCAGTGTTGTATTTGATGTCCTTGGCAATTCTTCGGCCTGCTATGCTTCACCCCTGGGAAGCTCCATGACGATGAAAACTTCTTGTAGAGCGGCGGCACCATGTTGCAAGCCTCTTCGACCGACTTGCTACCAGGGACCCAGTCCTCGATCGTCAGGCGGTAATGAGTGCCATGCGCAAGACACTGCTACCAACTTTATATGGCAGACCTAGTCATTGATCGCCACACAGCAACGAGCGCTCAGCGCTCCCCATGAGATTTTGACCGGCGACCTGCCCACGAACGCGGAGCTCCAGCTGCGTTACGTGCACACGAGCAGTGCTATGTCTTATGCATACATTTCTCCACACTCGCACGACGACTAGAGCACGTCCGCCAGCCACCTCGAGATAGTAGCAGAACGAGCTGGGGTCTAGCAGCCTCTCTGCTAATCCAGTAATCAGCTGAGCGAGGGAATACCGATTGATCTGCCGCGACAACATCTTAGTATATCGGCTCTATTACTGCGTCAAATCGACTACGGCTCTTTGCATCTACGGAGGAACGAAGACGACGACAATAATGCCTTCTTGCCTGGAAAGCGCGCTGTTCACGAATCACTGCTGGCCCTCGCACTTCCAGACTTTTACAGAGCAACACGATACCATCTACATTCCTACAATTCACATCTTGGGCCTACTTGTGAATAGCGATAGGAAACGACGCTCACCACTACGTGATGGCTGACATGGAGCCCGTGGGCGGCAGGATGTACAACGAAATGGATATCCCTCTTCCACCCCTACTGTTGCGAATCGAATCTACAAGCAACACCTCTGACCAAAAATTCGACAAAGTAAGAGCGACGAGGGGAGGATTTATCGAGCCTACTCCGAGGGTAGTGCCTCTTTGGAGAAATCCATTGTACCTATCCTAAGGGCGGTTGCGATCGGAAAGGGATCACTTCCTCTGGGCCACTCGGCCTCCTACCACACTCAGTAACAGGCTCCCGTGAGAAACAACAATTGTCCGACCACCTACAATGCGCCCGGTACATTGAGACTCCTGTCTTCTTGACTTGGTGTGTTTTCCTAGCATGCATCCTGTACTCCCCCATCTTTTCTTGTCAGGAAGACCTCGTTCACACAAAAACCGTCATCCTCGCCCCTTCTTTCGTCGGGCCCTACCTTTCCTGATCTTCGCGCACTCCTCTATGGATTCGATTGCCTCGAGCAGCATAAGTGCTACTGTCGTTCTTTGAAAGCATCGGCTTCGAGCTAGTAGCTGTCTGAAGAGATGACAACAGAGCGCACTTTCGATATTCAGACTCCAGTGCGATAAGATCAATGAGCTTGAAGGTGATCAACTTCACCAAGCTGGCAATGGAGACTCCACTCTAATCACAAGGGCCGCCCCTTGTAGTGTGGCTTCGATTCCAGTCAAAAAGCTCACAGTGGCTGCTATAAGCAGACTGCCATCTAATAGCTAAGTACGCCATGAGAAATCGAGAGGGGCTCGTCAGCCTTTCCGGATGAAAGCATACGAATCAGGCCACACTTCAAATTGAGGTATTCAGCACGTTCGCTGGCGGCCATCCACACAATCATGAACACGAAGAAGCTCCCTCCCAATGGGACACGGCATGGGGTAGATCGTCATGTTGCATATCATGGTCGTTGGAGCTTCCTGGAGGATATCTATAGATGCGGTCGGGTATAGTCACCTAATAAACAGTACCAGTGCTGGCGTTGCGCTCTCCTTGAGCTGATGAAAATTAACGTATTAAGGGGAGGACAAATCACAGATCTGGCGGTGCGGGATCAACAAGAGGACCCAAGGCTAATTGAAGCTTTTGATTTGGTCTATTTTAACGCTATTCATGTCATCGTCAGTCAGTGTGATGATAACATATGCACGGTCAGCTCAAAACTTTCACACTCATGAACCGTCTTGGCATGCCGTTTCGTCCGCCAGAGTCTACAACTTTTGCATAGCAGCCTAGTGAGTTATACGTATTAGCGTAGCACTCAGAGAATGAAAACATGATAATCACCACATCGGTGGACTGCACATGATCCTCGTCTCCCTCGATTTGGCCTTGCAAGTCATCGATCGAGACTTTCTCATCCTCGACGACCAAGTTGACTTGTAGCTTGCTGATACCGTATCCCACAGCTACTAATTTCGATGCACCCCAGGTCAGACCATCCATCTCGATAGAACGCATATTTTTCTCGAGTTCTTTCATGTCGGTTTCATCATCTGTGTTGCAAGAACTATTAGCAGGAGGCCACATATTAGTGTCCCACGTTGCACTTACCCCAAGGCTTCACATCCAGTGTGACGATACTCTTTGCCGCAGGCTTCGTCTTCCCTTCCTTTTTTTTCTTGTATGCCGCCAAGTTTGCTTCCTTCACTCTCTTAGCCTCCTCGTCTTCAGACTCATCATCGCTGCCAAACAGATCATCCTCATCCTCTTCAGCGGTAGGAGCAGCATCGGGGGCATCCTTAGGGTTAGTCTAAGAATGTTTTTAATTTTGATGTCTTCCAACAGTATTGTGCAGCCCTACCGTCAATTCGCTCTGCTCTGGACCGTAGGTTGTGTATGCTTTTGATGGGTCACCGGGTAAAGACGAGAACTCTGACTCATAAGTGGCCATATGCTTGTACCAGCGGTAGGCATGAGGGTATTTGGCCACTATGATTGAGTTTCCATGTCAGCAAAGGCTCGACTCAGACAGCCTTATGCCGTGCAGGTATGCAAACAGGATCGAAGACGTGTCCTGGAGAATCGCTTGGATCGGACAAATTACCTTCTGGCGTCGCCTTCATGGCTTTGTAGCAGGAGACATCGGCTTGAGAGGGGCCATAGCTGGAGATACTGTTAGCAATGAGGGTCACAAGGTTGAAATCGTGGGGAGTTGCAAGTGCTGAATCTATAATCAGAGATGGCGCAAAGCGCGTTAGGTATGTACACATGGGGCTCGGGGGTCTTAATCCCGTTCATCAACACGGACCAATTTTCTCTCATCATGTAGAGCAGCTACGGGGGCATTTGGGGAAAGATTCATAGAACTTACCCTGTGATGTAGCTTCGAGTCCGCACCCAGTTGTCGAGAGTCGAGAGTCCAGCGTCGTTAGCAAAATCGAAGAAACCCATATTGGCAATGTGTGCTATAGTGAGGTATTTGGAATTAAAGCCCTTGTGGCAGGTGGAGTGTGCTTGTCAGTCTTCGAGTGGTCAAAATTTTGTGGAGCTTTCAGGCGATTTATGACATTGGCGCTAGGCCAATCAATTTATCCGAGCCGGCGCATCGTCACTTCACCAAGTTCTAGGTACTTTCCCAGCATTAGTACGAGGAAGAATCATGGAATGGTCTTCCGTTTTTGACCATCGATAACACAGGGGGCGACTTGGGTAGCCCAACCTTTGCCTACAAAATCAGCACGACTGCTTCGCGCATCACGGGCGTTGCCACGGTTTTGCAGCCGTGTCCAAGCAGACAGGCTTCTTCCCTGGGATTGAAGCGAGCTACAGGCCTCCCACCTGTGGGCCGCTTTCTTCTGCCCAAAACGCGTCTTCCAGACTCATCTCGCCCGTCTGCCACCCGTTATTACGCTACTGCCCGAGCGCATCCACCAGGAGGAACTCATCGTATGAACCTGGGTGGTCAGGAGGAGGAGAAACCTGCGCTAGAAAAGTACGGAGTGGATTTGTCAGAACAAGCAAAACAAGGAAAGCTGGATCCCGTAATTGGGCGTGATTCGCATATTCAACGGCTCACACAGATCCTTTCGAGACGAACGAAGAACAATCCTGTGCTTGTGGGTAGCGCTGGAGTCGGCAAAACGGCCGTTCTTGAGGGACTTGCTCAGAGAATAGTACGTGGAGACGTTCCCGAAAGTATTAAAAGTAGGTATATTCTGATTCCTTCATGCCGAGTGCTTCAATTGGGATAGCAAGCCATGAGTGAATACTTGCTTATTAGCACACTCCCAGTCATGTCCAATTCTTCTCAAGCGCTCCACTTTTATGCTCCAAATGGAGTAACTGCTCGTTAGCAAGGACCAAGACTTGGCTTATCACTGCTCCACATACGCGCAAAGCGGCATGCTTACACCTGAACCTCCGCAGAGAAACGAGTAGTTGCCCTCGATCTCGGTCTAATGATCTCAGGCGCAAAGTTTCGCGGCGACTTCGAAGAGCGATTGAAGGCCGTGTTGAAAGAGGTCGAAGACGCTCATGGAGGTGTCATATTGTTCATTGACGAGATGCATTCCCTCCTCGGGATTGCTACTGGGCCAGAGAGCCAGACAAAGTATCGCCAATCTATTCTATATGGAGCGAATACGGATCTCTAACGCAAAACAAGGATGATGTTGCGATTGGGAAATTCTTTGCGGCTTTGCAGCTTGAAGAAATTGACATTATGAATACCGTGGACGAACTCGTCAACGACAAGGAGACAGAGATGCGGCGCGATCTTGCTGGGAAAAAAAGGCTACTCGCTGAAGACTTTCGTGGACTCTCGAAGATCGGCGAGTCCACAATGATTAAATGATTATCAGCAGAGGCCGACGAGAGCACTATCTTCGTGACGGGGCATGCGCGTCCCGATGCGGACGCGGTTGTGAGTGCTATCTTTGAAGCCGTGAGAAGAAGCCTGTTGGTGCCTCCAGGCAAGACAGTATTGCCCCTTGTGGAGTGTCTCCCACGAGAGGTGGAACATGTGTTAGGATCGAAGATCGCCAGTCTTCTCCAAGTCGGAACTCGCTCCAATAATGATGCGCTTGGTCTTAGAACGCGATTGTGTTAGTGGATACTCATACGATTGACCGTGCGTATTCGAACTTGGTGAGGTCCATCATCGAACATCATATCATCAAGGAACAGTTCCCTTACTACGTTGCATTAAGTCAAGAGGTGGCTTGGTCCTCTACCACACATGTCTATATCAAGATCCTGGGTTCCGGGATGGACCTCGACGCCAAGGCCGCGAGGATTCTTGCAGAAGCGACGAAACTCTAGGCGGAGCCTGAGCTGATGCACCGGATGAGCGAAATTGACCGTCTCGCCTTAAAAAGGCTGGATTCGATAGCAGGAGGGTCTACAGAGAGCTATGCCGACCTCATACAGATAATGACCGCCACCGGGGATGTGGAAGACATGTTCTACAAAGACTACAGACAGACCACATACGGCTTTGCAGTGGTGAAATGCAATGTGCCCCAGGATTACGATCACATCTCCAGATCTAATACCCTGGACCGTAACCTCCCTCTGACGATTGTAAAACAAATAGTCTATGATCGCGAGCTCTCCTCTGTCCTGTCGGAAACCATTTCAATAGTCTTCAATGACAATTTCCATGACAAAGGTTTCAAAAATACTGTTAAGGCTGTAGTGGGAGAGGCCTGTAGAGCCTTCCATAGAGTAAGGTTCGTCTTGACCGAGGATACTGTCGTGACTGTGAAGGGCGTGAGACACCAAACACCAAGGCTACTGTTGATGCCGCTGATTGAGGACATCGTCAAGAAACACCTCAGCTTCGTGTATTCGAAAAAGATAGGCATGTACGTCTCATGTGGCTTCTACAATAGATCCGACGGAATGTATGCGAATGGACATGAGGTAGAAGTGTGTTCTCAAATCTCATTCAGGAACGTTAAACAATTGTTAGCAAATTCTAACAACGCCTTATTCATGACCTTGCCACAATATTGGAGGGCCTACGAGGAATTCGCGTCTCGACGGGACGTTGTTGCAATTAAAAGCATGAGAGAAAAGAAGTACGTCGAGCTACTGGATACTCGGATATTGAACAGAGCCGACGTCAATAACCGCGCTTCCAAAGCCGTTACAGTTAATATCATAGAAGCGAGCCCGGCGATAATCCGTCCAGAGGATGGCGACAAGGTGACATGGATACCACGCAAACTTTTATCTCTAGATATGTATGGAGATCCGTTATTATGGGGGTACTAGTCGCCCGATGCCAACGAGAATGTTGCAACGAGGGGCCACATCTTCATCATGGATCAGAGCTGTATTGACCTTAGAATCAGTCCCGACGAGACGACAAGAAACCTGACTTTCCGACCAATCTATCGGGATACCCCAGACATTGCGTACACGATATCTCCCGACACGACTGGGACATGGGTTCAAGTGGTCATAAATCCAAGGTTGTTTTCTATATTTGACGTGTAGAGAGCTGATTTCCGGGCTATTTAGTGCTATTGCTGGCGGGTGGTTTGGAAACCGAATAAATCGTCATGAGCTTCCGGTGCTACTGCCAGTTCGATAATTATGTATCTAACACCAAGCTTCATATCTGCATTTCAAATGTCCTTCCGTGTCTAGGGTGGTGGTATCAATATCTACTTTATCGTAGTTGCTGTAGAACGTCCCCAAAATATCCTCAAACATTCGCAAGCCACCGATGGATTCGAGGAGATGAGTCGCCCATCAGACCTTGCAGCTGAAACAACGAGTACGAGGGTGTGAGAGGGTCTTGAGCGTTTATTGTATCCTGGCGTGAGTGAGGCAAACATGACGACCATCTTTATGCTTCTTCCACTCCAAATCAGGACTGTCCTCAATGTGATGGAAAACGTTCTTTATCCTCAGCCTACAATTCGATTCTAGATACCGCGCTCTCCGTTCCAGACGACGTTCCTGTATTCGCGTACACAGCAATACGGGAAAAGCTTGCTACCGTAGAGTGCTCGGGTAGAAATGGAAATTTCCCACCAGTGATATCGCAAATCGACTCTGATCTACTTGGACTAGTTTGAGCCCGCTGGTCGCGCCGCATCTCTGCGTCCTCATTGGTCACAGGGGCCGGCTGATAATGGCAATCTACGGTAAGAATCATTGTTATCGTAGCTGCTGGAGGTCAAGCGACAGAGGGGAATTTCTAGAGGCAGTTAACAGTGATGGTATTACTGGCGTAGTGCCTGATATGTCACGCTTGGCTCCACGATCGCACCTTTTCCTGCTTTAGCAACACTGAGGCCTAATACCATCGCTACTCACGGTCATACGTAGGTAACGACAATGTGTCTAACAGTTGGAGGTATATCCGTCTGGAGACATCGCCCCATCCATACCAAGCAGAGACTCCTAGCCCAGTCCTCGTAAACACGTGATCACACACGCTACGGCCCCAATTTGAAAGGGACGTACTCAGCGAGAGTCCACATACATGGTGATTTCGCTCCTGTCACCTGAAATCGGTTAGTCCGAAAATTGACACATGCTATCGCACTCTTAGGATGACTACGTACCATTCGCATCCGCATACGTCTCCACAAAGTAAAGATCCCTCTCCTTGATGAAATGTCCCAACTCTGATATAGGCTGACATTCTTTCATCTTCTCGATTACAGCCGGAAGCGGGATCCACTCGTGCTAGAGACCGTCGACGACCTCATCATCAGTGAGCTCTATGGCCCCCGTGTCTTCGATAAGGTGAGCGGCGTAGCAGTACGAGATCTGTTGCAGGTCGTTCCTCCATTCCTCCGTGATCGCGAGGCAGTTTCCGTCCAGATTAACTTTGCATCCCGTTTCCTCTTTTGCTTCTCTTTCCCCTGCGAGGCGGTGATCCTCGTCTTACTCGACTCCACCACCAGGTAACTTGTAGTAATTTCCTTTTTTGACGAAGATGATGACAATTTCTCCCTTCTCGCTTGTGGCAATGATCCTGACAGCATGACTTTCGAAGCCTTCTTTGTAGCAGTTTGAGTTCTATTAGGGTTACTGGCATGAGAACGGTGCTACCGCTCGGGAAAGCAGCGGCAACTCCGCCTAACGCGGTGCTAAAAGGGTCGTCCATGGACGTTTGTGATATAGTACGAGATCGAAGGCCTAGAGTTTTAAGGTCACCTTAGTTCATGGAGGTAATTATGGATATATTGGTACATTAACAACGCAAAAAGGAAAACGGTACTCTACAAGTGTCAGAAGACCAGTCCGTTGATTTTCCGGTCCGGCGCTACTAGTGAAGTGAAATACTTTCCCCAGACAATCGAAGTCTGCTACACCTCATGATCCTGTCACCTTTCTCAAGATGGGCTTTCTTAGTGAGACCGACCACCAAGCCATTACCAAGGAGCCCTTGGACTGGACTCAGCTACAGAAGATAGACGAGATTCGATCCGGGTCGAATCATAACGTGGACCACGGTTCTTTCCATGAATCCAAGTCAGCCAACAAGGATACAGTCGTGAAGTTACTTGGCTATTTAGTACTGCATCATAATACAGATAAAGTCAAGTTGAGAACATCGTCGGGCCCAATAGCGCATGATATCGTCCAGCTTCATTCCAGGGTTAAAAGCGACGAAGTCAGCTAGGACCACTACCTTCCTTTATTGGACATTGGCTCCAGCAAAGTTTTGAATGAGAAAGGCACCCTTGTCCTCCCTGTGAGCTGCTGCCTGATTGTACGATACCTTAATCATCTTGAGGAGATAAGGCTCAAGTGTAGTATGCTTTGTATGGCTCCGTCGTGACCTTCGCGTCGGTTCCAAATCATGTGCGATGACTGACAGGGAAGGGGTGTCAGAAGCCGTTGTCACAACATTCGGAATCTGGCCGATTGAGGATGGGCTTAGATAATGCCTGAGTCGATGCCGCACTTAGTGGAAGTATATTAGCCCAATGCCCATCTGCGTGAATGGAGAAAGCATTCTCGTGTTGATACTATTATCTGTATCTTCTTTCCCTTGTCTTGAGGCTCTGCTGCTATGTGCGATATCGCGATAGGGACCCTTCGTTCCCAGGCTTCAATTTAAACCTTGGAAAAACAAAGCCTACTGCGTGATATAAGCATAAAATGCTGCCCAGGAGCAGGAATATTATTCGTTGTTGATCTAGAGTGCCGAACAAGATATGCGAGTCAACCCCTTACCCTTACTGCTCCTCCTCCTCCTCCTCAGTCTCCTCGTCCCTCTCAGTCTCCTCCTTCTTCTCCTCGTCAGACTAAGCAACCCTCATCTTACGATCCGTAGTAGTGTTATCATGGATATAATTCATAAGTGGCAACTGTGGAATGCGGAATCAAACCAGTGGAGACAGTGGAGATATTGGGAGGAGAGATTGTAAAGATAAAGAAGGTACACTAGAGATTAGCAAGGCACACGAAGCGGATCACAGTGGAGTATCATTTCCTATTGTCAACATCATTTGCCATTGTCTCGGTCTATGACCTCGAGCGGACTCGAGCCATATCTTATCGTCCACCTTCCCCCTCGAGGACACTGAGCCTGAAAGCCCAATATCCCCTCCCCCCACCCTCTCCAGACTTGAGATCATATATGGAACTGTTGCTAGAGAGGTGGGGGGGTATTGCTAGAAAAGTCCCGCTTGCTTTCTCCTTCTCGTTGATTCCTGCTTCTCATCCTCCACCTCGGCTCCAGAGGTCTTGCAAGAAATAACCCGTTGTCCCCTTTCCTTCTCTCCTGCCTCTTGTTGGATCCTCCACCTTGGCTCCGGGCATAGAGATTATGAGGCTCTTTTACCCACCAGACGAAGCAGTAGTAATCAGCTTTCTTCGTCTAGTGCCCTTCTCTTCTTTCCTCGGCGTCTCGAAAATACTGAACTGAAATCGTCCTCCACAAAATTGCAACACCACGAATCGAATCCAACTAACTCGTCTGCTGCCAACTTTCCACTCCATGACTTCCTTCATCCGCGCCCAGTATGGATAGCAACGCAAGCCTAGACGGTTGCAGTGGGGCCCCACTATCCGAATAAACTACACAGCATCTATTTCAGCTAGAGGTAACTAATCTCTTCGCTTTATTCGACGAGCGTGTTACTATCCTAACGTCTTAACCCCTGCTCCGCTGCTTTACTGCGCTTTTATTATAAGATTTTCTATTCGCTCCTCTCTCTCCCTGTTCCTGTCAAAGCCTGGTCTCCGAAGCTACTTTTTCCCGTTCCCCCTCAGATGCTCAAAAGTTCTGTTCGACTATAGGGATTATAGTATATACGCGATTACGCGAAGAGGGGAAGGCTTAGGAGGAGAGGTAAACGGGTTTTTAATAATATAATTAAATCGAGGATTTAAGAGAGACGAGAGATATTACGAAGATTATGATATAATATAATTATAAATATAGATATCGTTTTAACTAAAACGAAAGTAACTCTATATCCTAGATACGAGTAGGATTTATTAAATAGGAGAGGTCTAGATATAAGTTAGTCCATATAATTTAAATAATAGAAATTAAATAATTTACGGGGATAAGGATTATCCTAGCCGATTGTAATAAGACGCGGATAATAGATCTTGAGGAAAAGTACCCTCGAAGGGATACTAAATTTTATAAATATAATATCTAACTCTTTATACCCTTGATAGGTTAAGGCGATAATTAAAAATCTCTTCCATTATTCGGAAAAGTATAAGTAATATTATAGAGTAATTACTTTAAACGAATATCGCCTCATTAAGAAAGATACTACTCTAGCTCGAAGATTTTAGTTAATATTAGTTGGAGAATCAACGGTAAAAGAAATAGTCAACATCCTCCGCGGTCTAAAAGAGAAGTATGAAGTACATCATGATATATAATACATTCCATAGTTGTTAGCAATGACAGGATATGTTTCATTAATTGACGAAGTGGGGACAAGATACATTTTGTGGTCGGTTGAGTAGCGACAAGACACTTCCAAGCCTTTGTTGAGCAGGGAATGGCATGTCTTACGAGTTGATGAAGCGGGAACAAGGCATACTTTGCGGTTGGTTAAAGTTTGGCAAAACACTCTTGAGCCTCTGTTCAGCAAGGAATGGCACATTCCGCGAGTTGAATGAGCATTCTTCTCACAAAAATATGCCTTTCGAGAGATATACTTACTATGAATTCTACGTAGGAGTTCGTATCCTTGATACCGCGCTCCTTGCTGCGGCGAACCTATCCAACAGGTATATCAGTGAAAGATACCTACCAGACAAGGCCATTGATCTCGTCGACGAGGCTGCGTCTGCACAAAGACTTCAACAAGAGAGCAAGCCGGACTCCATTCAAAATTTCGACCGCCAGATCATGACTATCCAAATTGAGTTAGAGAGCCTTAAAAAAGAGAAAGATGTTGCTAGTGTCGAGCGCAAGGAGAAGCTTGAACAGTCTCTCCAGTCGAAGGAAGACGAAGCCGCAAAGCTGACACAAGAGTGGGAAAAGGAAAAGCGGGAAATCGACGCAATCAAGAATGCGAGATCAGAACTCGAGACCGCGCGAACACTGCTCGAGCGGGCGCAGAGAGATGGTGACTATGGCAAAGTGTCCGAATTAAGATACTCCACAATCCCTAAGTACCAGGAACTACTGCCGGAAAAAGGGGCTGAACCCGCTACTAGTGGCATCCTCCACGATTCGGTCACAGCAGCTGACATCGAAGCCGTGGTGTCGCGTCAGACAGGGAATCCGGTCACGAAGCTGATGTCCGGAGAGATTGAGAAGCTTGTACACATGGAGGACACCCTGAGGCAGTCCATTCGCGGGCAAGACGAGGCTTTGACTGTCGTGGCCAACGCAGTCAGATCCCAGAGGACTGGTTTATGGGGAGAAAATCGTCCGATTGCTTCTTTTTTCTTCCTCGGACCCACTGGCGTTGGCAAAACCGAACCCACCAAGAAGCTAGCTAGCTTTCTATTTTCCACAGAATCTGCCATGGTTCGCTTCGACATGTCCGAATTCCAAAGAGAAGCATACAGTATCACGCCTTTTTGGCAGCCCAGCAGGCTACGTGGGTTATGAGGATGCTGGACAATTGACTGAGGCAGTTCGGAGGAAACCCTATGCTGTCCTCTTATCCGACGAATTTGAGAAAGCACACCGCGACATATCCGGCCTACTCCTCCAGATCCTTGACGAAGGCTTCCTTACCGACGCACAGGGCCACAGGGTCGATTTTCGCAACACGCTGATAGTGCTTACATCCAATCTGAGTGCCGACATTCTAGTCAACGCCGATTCGCTACATCATGATTCGTCTGAAGTTTCTTCGGACACAAAGGAAGCAATCATGGACGTGGTTTCTCAAGCTTTCCCACCTCGATTCATCAACCGCCTTGACGAGTTTGTGTTCTTCCGTCGCCTTTCGAAGGCCGCATTGCGGGATCTGTCGATATTCGCTTGAAAGAGCTGCAGAGCCGACTCGATGACCGCCGTATTGTCTTGAAAGTGGGCACTGAGGTCAAGGATTGGCTCACAGAGAAAGCTCATGACCCGCGTTATGGTGCGAGGCCATTGAATCGCCTGATATCTAAGCAGATCGCAACAGGCCTGGCGGACAGAATTATCAAGGGCGAGATCCGAAGTGGTGAAGAGGCGCGGATTCAGGTCGCTGAAAGTGAAGATTCTCTCACCGTCTTGTCGAATGTACACAATGTTCACGATTGATTCTGGCGACACGTTTGAAACTTAAGCGTGAAGCGTCCTTGGGGAAGCAAGCTTAGTGTCAGAATAAATAGCAGTCAGGCGTGCTACAGAGATTGAAAATCGCGGTAAATACGTAGGAACGAGCGAAGAATAGGTCTTTCAACGCTCAAAATAAGTTGCCGATAAGTATTCAATGGCTTTAGAACGGGCTTCCACACCTAGCGTGTTACTCAAATCGAGGAGTTGTTTGTGTCGAAGCCCTTCGTACTGGTGTCTGAGATGCCACCTTTCTGACACCAAGCCTGAGAGGCGGCGTGAAAAATGAGAAACCAGGTAATGCTACTCCATTGTACACGAAGTGGGATGTTGTATGTAAAATCATGAATTCAATGGAGACTGTTCGAACTCTATCGGCATGAACCACGCTTTCCAATGAATCATTCTCACGCAAATCTCAAATGTCATCTGGTCGCTCATGAACACATCTATGTATTCGGTTACTGTCTATAACAGTGCCAAACTATTGCGGTTCCAGATGAGTTGAGCCCTCCAATCTCGAAACCTCGTTCCTTCTCATCATCCAGCTTTCACTGCTTTCTGAACCATAAGGGTCAACAACGAGTGGACAATCTCAGCAGCTGCTAGCACTGTCGTCTCTCCAGGGTTGTCGTAAATTGGAGCGACCTCTACGACATCTGCCCCAATAATTTTGATACCCTCTAATCCGGCCAGTATGGAAAGAAGCTCCCTAGTCGTCCATCCTCCGACTTCTGCTGTCCCAGTCGCTGGTGCGAATGCTGGATCCAATACATCGATATCGACGGATACATAGACATGGCTATCTCCGACCCTTTCTTTGAGTCTTTTGATCACGCCATCGACGCCGATGCGGTCAATGTCTCTGGCTTTGATGGTGTCGAAACCACAGCGGACATCGTTGCGCATGTCTCCTTTACTCCTTCTCAATGGAGCTCGAATGCCAGCATGGATCGATGTGTTGCGTATCAAGCCTTCGTCGTGTGCAAGATGGAGGAAAGTACCTTGACGTGTATTCAGCTACACGTCTTTTGGGAGTGAAAATCAGTTGCATGATCTTACCGTGGTTGACGCTCCTAAATGACTCGTTGCTCAGCAAGGCCGATGCCAATTTACGTAACGCAATAGAATTTTAGCATAGCTTACATATACTGCGTTAATCCACCACCTGTATTGAACGTCAGCTCAATTAGCGTGCAATCGAGGGGTAAAGCTTACCGAGGACAGTCGGGTCCCATGTGTCTGGGAAGGGGTCAGCGTCAAAGCCTGTGGATGAGGAAATCTGTTTACCTATGTGGGAATCGAAGTGGATAACCGAGACCTTTCCCCATCGCGACGCAGCAGAGCGAAGGGCAGGAAGGGTAGTAGTATGATCGCCGCCAAGGGTTATGATGCGAGGTGTGAAAGATTTCGAATGGGTCTTAGCTGTTCGACCAGCGACTACCTTTGACGGCATGAGCATGTAATTTGTCATATCGGCTGCTCTCTATAGTCTTATGGACTGTGTACCATAAAGGTTTGAAGCGCAGAAAGGGCAGACCTTGTGTGCTTTCTCAAGCTGCTTTAGGGCAATGGTATTATCAAGGAATGTCAATGGAGCGTCTCCACAATCCAAAATCTTCGCCCAGCTCATGAACGAGTTCTCTCCTGAGTCAAGCGTTTATTTAGCATGAATGTAGAATAAACATCATGCCAACTCAAACGCTTTCTCTCTTACCAGTGTAGATGCTCCACCCGAAGGGTGCAGACATTCGACGAGAACCCTGCCGAATTCCAGTAGGGCCGAAGCGAGCTCCTGGGCGTGCGGTCACTGCCTACGGACACAGTCAGCTTGCTCTCGCCACTTTTATATGGCTAAAGTATATCACAATAGCTCCAATGCATCGAGTTCTGAAGGACTCTGGCTCAATTCTGTGCTCTTGGACAAGACTGACCGTGTCAAACGGCGCTCCCATGAGCGCTATATCGTATGCATCTTCTCGCTCGCTGCTCCAATCGTCTGTAAAGCAATTGGCGTATGGCAAGCTTGCAAAGGTCGTCAGACCATGAAATTCGCTGCCAGTAGAGATGTCAATCCCATCGTCATCTCTTAGAGACTGTTGTATTCTTTCTACGCCTGAAAGTGGGGGGAACATAAGACCGCGGGCAGAAACGAGATTGGGAAGCAAAATCAATGCTCCGACTGCGAGCAGCATACGTGAAGCCATGGTATGTTTGGCCAGTACATTACAATTCGTGTATTCGTGTGGAGATGGAGATGGAGATGGAGATGGAGATGGAGTGGGGCTAGACAGGGGACCTTGGTAATGGACTTCGGTACTAGGCGCTAGCTGTACCAAATGGAGCCTCAAGACCCAATACAAGTAAGTATAAGGCTGTTGACATGCATCAGGCCTCGGTCAATTCGAAAATGTCTTGAGTATCCAAAGCGTGGGCTTCGTAGCATCTGCAGCAGTAAACAGGCGCTCCTCAGCAATGGTCTCCTCATATCGTATGATGGCACTGGTACTATCTCTGAATGATGCTTCCCAAATACAGGAGAATATTATGGTCTTAGATATACGGAATATACCAAACGTCTAGTCTGAGACCGATGCTTTCTCCCTACATACATCTATCCCATAGACCCAGGGAAGAGAGAAAATCTTGTCGTAAAACGCGAACCAATCCAAACAGGGGTATATGTATATACAAAATCCTACTCATACAAAGTGGAGCTTAGCGTTACAACCACGTAAGCTACTGCACCCTTCTCGTCCTTGCATGGAGTCCAATGTGTGAAGAACTTGTCATCGCCTCTCGACCGGGCCAGCGATCGCAGAGTGAAGAGGTTGATGCTCGCAGAGATGGCTTGCCCATTACTCAAGGCGTTCTTGACCTTCGCTTTATATTCTCGCGGCAGAGCTGCTGTGTGCTGACCGAGGAATTTGAATATGTTGCTACCGACAAAGTCGTGACTGGTCTTGTTCGTGATGCCTAGGATATCGACAATGCCAAGGGAGTAATACTCAATGGCGAAGGTATTGTATTTGATGACCAAGTACTAGAGAGGTCAGTATTGCTGTGGCCGGGGGGCAAAGAGGAACTACCTTCGAGTATGCCGTATAGAATACTTCCATCTGGGTCCTAAAATTCATCTTCTCGATCTGCTTCAACAGTCCTTGCTCCATACCATCCCCACGCACCTCTACACGTTGTGTACTCTTAGGAAGCTGATGGCTGCTCTCCTTTCTAGTGAATCCGAAGAAGCTTCTCTTTGGTTTTGTATCACGAATTGATATCGCAGACTCTTTGTCATCTTCGACTTCATCGGACATCGAGAGTATTTTTAGAACATCGGTGTTGCTGCGGATAGTCGTCGAGCAATTTATCTGGCCTCCAATGAAGTATTTGAGATTTCCTTCCGCGTCAAAGAGTGGTGCTGTAGTGGTGTTAATGGTAGTCACAATTTTTGTAGGAACGGCCGAGCTGGAGAAGCTTACCGACGTATAGCAGATTCCAGAACGGTTCCCCTGTCTTCTTGTAATTCAGCAAGAGCTCGACGGTCTCCTCCCTGGCCTCGATCGAGGCTTTTAACCGTTTCGTCGCGGTCTTGTCTGTGTAATTGCCTTGAAGGAATCGGCAGTTGCGGGGAACCACTTCAGTTCTTGAGTAGCCGGTCACACTAACGAAACCATCCGATGCGTATAATATAGGATTGTCTGCTTTGCTAGATGGCATCCGATCAGCTTATCTACGGGCAGTTGAGGATGTAGGTTACTTACTTTGGATCGGTCAGACAGAAGCAGTCTCCAAGCCCTTGATATTTGCTGCGATCCCCAGACAAGGCCTTGGATGCACTATTGGTCATCTGATACTTGACAAAGCGCGGGTATACGGCAGTCTTCAGGATGTTTTCCACGTTGTCTTGCGCCTCTGTAAAGATAGATTCCATTGCAGGTAAGGTCGAGGTAGTGCATGATTTGATGTCTGCATTTATCCGCCTCAGCATGTTCGTGTCAACGCCTAGTTGCTTAGGCGCCTCGGTGGCGGTATAGGCGTGATGTATGTCGGTCATGACAGTTGTCAACTCGTCCAGAAGTGCATTGTAGCGATCTATCTGTAGAGAGGCGCAAGGTCAGCAGGATGCCGCGAAAGCCAGGGAGCGCAACTCTGCGAACCTTTTCCAGGAACTCCATGTTCTCGCCACACATGCGAGCTTGACTGAACTTCAGAAGCCGGTGGGCAGTGGTAGGATTGTGCAGTACGATCTGGAAGACCTCTGAGCTGAAGAAATCGGCCAATCCATTGTTGCCCTTGTCAGAGGCAGTGCTCTGTTTTGGACTCGAGAAAGAGGAAGGGTGTGGATTGTAGTTTCGCGACGAGTCATTCCCGTTGCTGTGAGAGGGATTGCGTTGGGCGATCTGCATGCGGTCGTCGCCATTCGTTGACGTGCTGTTTGCCGTGTGATTGAAGCCGTTCTGAGCGGCCATCTCCCGTGTCACTAATGACATGATCAATGCTGAATCTGAGGTTCTTCAAGAGTCATTCTCTTACTTTGTTTGATGGCTAGTATTGCGTGTTCGTTGGGGTTGAGTTCGCGGCAAGCTTTGTAATGGCTTTAATTTTAATTCTTCACTGGTCTACCAGCCGAAGTGTCCTTGAGGAGTGGGAGAGATCTGGGCATTCATCTCGTGTTCGGTGTCAGTTAAAATTTCACCCACCCCAAACGGCAAATCTCGGTTTTGAGCCAACTAGCAACAATAGCCAGCTCCTCCCCCCTCCCAGGTCATTTTCGGTCATGGCTTCTGGCTAGGTAGTTTATAGATAAATGATAGGCACTCCTCGCTCAGTGGCACTGCAGAAAGAAAGAATCCCTGTAGATGCAAATCGTTACCGTTGCTTGCATTAGAACTACGGGTCCGCCATGTTCGCATATTATTGTGCTGCACTGGCCAGTCTTTGCCAATCAAAGCGGCTCCCCAACGTTCGCCAATCGTTCCCATCAGACATCGGATCGAGATTTCAGATCGATCAAATGGTCCGTGCATGATTTGAAACAATACCTTCCAATTACTAACAACTCGACAAAATTGCTCTAGTAGATGATCTAATCGGGTCGGCGCCGTGTACTTTATGGTCAGTTTTTGGTCAGATCCCAGACGAGTCAGCAGCAGTCAGGGGCCACACTGCCCCACGCAAGCCTCG
>JAABUS010001670.1_pt1 | contig 46814 bp, 48 predicted proteins | sample 5560161 | NCBI WGS metagenome assembly JAABUS01 (sample SAMN10711885, study PRJNA513376) | rock metagenome | isolation source: Antarctica rocks | place: Antarctica: Victoria Land, Trio Nunatak nord | collected 2016-01-04 | reverse complement strand
ATTCTCCATCTGTTCTTCCTTCTTGTTCAATTCGTCTCTTCTTCCTCTTCTCCTCCATCCTCACTTGCCTCACCCCATTCTATTCAAGGTTCCATCCCCCCCCATCCATCCCTCTGCCCATGCATCCCTCTCCCCAAAGCCCCACGACACTTCCCAGCTCCCTCCCTCGTCAACATCCCAGGTCCTGTTCTAATGACCTCCTATCTAGCACAGCACAGCCAGCTCACAATCGACTCTCTTCTCTAATTCACTGAAATTCCTCTCTCTCTCTCTCTCTCTCTCGATCTTATGCATTAGACTTCTTATCTATCTCCTCACCTCCGATTATTCTGGTTCTCTCCCTCCCTTCGACCCTACGACCCTCTCCTCCCTCCCCCCACACCACCAACACAGAACCCCCCTCCCCCCTCCCCCCCCCAAAACAAAGAAACAGACCCCCAGTCACGACTCCCCAACAGCAAGAGCCAGGCGAAGAAGTCAGCGGAGTGAATGAGAAGGAGGGGCGGGTTTGGGGACTGTGGACGTGCTGATTGCGGCGATGCTGGAGAAGGGGGGTTTGCTGTCCATAGTGCAGAGCGAGACAGAACGAACGAGAGACATGAGGATCGAAAAGGCTAAAGAGTAGAAGAAGATCAGGGAGTAGGCAGAGGTGAAGGAGAGGATGGAGGTGTGACGAGTGGCTACGATCTCCGTGGATCGGAAGGTGTCTGCTGGCCGCTGAGACGTATGTTGCTGCAGGAAGATTGACAGGAGAGGGCAGAGAGCTGTGGAATGTACATGGGAAGTGCGATATCTGAGAGGTTCAGATGGCTGGGCGTTCATGCTGCATGGGTTGAAGATGCAATACGCGAACCGGTTATAATTTGCTGACCTTGACTTCAGCACCGGAAGCAGGAAACCTGAATGATCGGGAGGAAAGCGGGGGGGGGTTGGAGGTCAGGGGATAGCAGGATCTTGGTGAGGCATAAGTAGATGATGGAGAGGGGAAGAAAACAGGCGGGAGTTGTGCGGGAAAAGACCTGCGCGCGGAATGCGAGATAGCTGGAAACGGCGCTGGGGAAAGAGAAGGGTATGGGGATCCAGGAGGCAAGGGGAATGGTGGATCGGCGGAGGAGGTTGAGGAGGGTGGAAAGGAAGGCAACTTGTACGGAAGCTGTGGGAGAGAGGAAAAGTATTTTGCAGAAGAGACTAAGATGGGGGGATTTTTCATGGTCGAAGAAGAAGGAAACATCGAATATTAGGAGAGTATGGAAGATTGGAGGATGGAGATGTTGGAATCTTCGTGGACGCAGGGAATGCAGTGGGGAGAGGGAGGCGTAGATGGGAGAATACGCGAGGAGGTGAGATAGCTGGGATCGGCGCTGAAGAGGATGGAGCATGGATGAACTGGGGGAAGGGGATATGGAATTGGGAGCCAGGGACAGTGGCAGTCTCTTTGCAGGGATGGGAGGTCGACGAGTGTAGAATGGAGGTGCTTGCAAGGTGGGAGAGAAAGACAGGCCTGCGGAGATGGGATCCTGTTGATCTGTATTCAAGTGTGATTCCATGGGGTATACTACTCGCAAGAAGAAGCTTGCTCGCTGCAACAAACACTTGCGCTTCGCACTCAAGTCATCTAGTCCTTTCGAAAGACGTCTTCTCCGCCCCTTTCCCCTTCACGATCGCCACGGCCGCCCATTTACGCCTCCTCAACCTCCTTCTTCTCGTTTACCGGCCACCCGAACACCGGACCCGGCTGCGCAACGGCTAGACAGAAGACCGCCACGATGATCAAGACGCCTTCCAAGCCCACGAACAGACCCTCATCGTGTACCAATGGCCCACTATACCCATCACTCAACTCGTCGATACGGTATACACACCTTGTCAGTATCAGGATAATCGCCAAACTCAGGAATCCGACAAAGAGCTTGAATCGTTGACCCACATCCTGCCTTTTCTGTTCGCGGGGCGCCTTGGAGTAGCGGACGGCGTACTCGATGGCGAGGCCGATGAAGATGCACAGGGTGAAGACTTGGAACGATAAGCCGGCGATGGAGGCGTCGACGGCGATATTGGAGCCGCCGGAGGAGAGGGACGAGAGGGCGCCGCCGCAGGCTTGGAGGATGAGGGAGAGGATGTCACAGGCGATGAAGAACCAATAGTAGAATTTGGGAGGGAAGCGGGCGTGGGTGGGGCCGAGGTACAGAATTCTATCGCATTGATCTTTGTTAGTTGGGTGGCTCTGGAAGGTTTTGATAGGAGTGGAAAAGGGGTTTCTTCGTGGATGGAGGATTGCTTTGACAGGCAAAGAGGAACGGGTGGGGTAGGAAGCGTACATTTTGGAGAGGGTGAGGTAGATCGCGGCGGAAAAGAAGGTTGGCCCGAGTGTAATACAGACTGCAATTGGGTCAGCTAAATCTTCCCAGCATGATCCATTCGTCCCGTACTCACTTATCTGAATCATGAACCCACCGAACGAAAACGGATTCTGCCATAGCAATATCCTCCCACCATATCCGATTATCTCAGTAACACAGCCCCAAACCATGGCAAAGCCAAAGGCGAACGTTCTCCATTTGATTGCCAAATATGTATGGAGGAAGAGCCCGGTGGCGAAGAGGAGGAGGAATGCGGTGTTGCCGCCCAAGGAAGGGCGGTAATGGTAGACGCTGGTCTTGACGGGACAGAAGGCGAGGGTGCAATTGGAGGCGGGGCCGTAGACGATATCATACTGAGAGTTGAACTGGTGGGCCATTGCTGCTATGGACACTCGCAATGGGTGGCAAAGCTGAGGGCGGAGTTTGACACGCGAGTTGTGGTGAGCGGCTCAAGGAGGGCGAGGGGAAGTAATAAGGAAGATGCGCACGACGAGAACCTGATGTCGATACGGAAGGCATGATGGGGTAGGAGGCTTCGTCCTCATTATATACCCTCGACCACCTCATCTGGAGACATTGTCGTTTCGTCAACACGAGCCCCAAAAGTGAACTGCGGCTCAATGTCAGATCTCACGCTAGGCTCAAAAGAGTCGGTGCTGCGTAGCGGGCGGCAGAAAACCATTAGACGCCCCGACGGGGGAGACCCTGAAACAGGCTGATAGAGGACATCTAGTCCTATTCGGGTCGACATTGCGAGTTTCGCTAAAGTACTTGGAGGGCTGTGGGACACTATGCGGAAATTCGTCCTCTTCTGGTAGACGTTGCGCATCGCCGAATAACTTACTTTATGAAGTGATTGGGCCAACCCATCCTACGCTGATCTACGACGTGCGGTCAACAGGAGATACCCAGCGACCAAACACATGAGTTGCAAAAACATGTTAACAGTGCGGGTTTTCCTTCACGCTGTCACGGCAGGATTGAAGGATTCGTTGGGAGTCATCACCGTTCTATGCAAGTTTCTATCTGTCGCTGTAGCTAGCATGCGATCGTTAACATGTAGCTAAATGAATGCAAGAAGCGTCTTGCTACCAGAATTGCCAAAGCCATCATTTTTTATTCACTCGTTTCGTTCTACCTTCCAATGTAAAGCCATGCCAGATCGAGAAAGCAAGAGAGTAGCCAAGAGATAAAAGCAGAATATACCGAAGCAATATTTTGGAAAGCACTCCGAACCTGTAACCGTCAAAGCGCCACTCAGTGGGACAAGAAATCCGATGCCACGGGCCTTGGCCTCCCTCGATTGATCGGTGTGAACACAGTCACAGTCGGGTCAGTCGGGTATGTAGGCCGTGGGAAGGCTGGAATAGTCGTGTTAGGCGATCCCAAAATCGTTTGATAGGATGATAGAGCACTTGCTGGCATTGTCGGCGATGGGGTATGCGACATGTACGAGGGGTGCATTGTCGCCAGTTGTAGGCGATCATGGGAAGCGGCAGACTGCGAGCTCAGAACGTTGTTGGTGGTGTTGTTGAGCATCTCTTCGGTCCGATTTTCCTTCGGAAGATCGGTGCCAGGTGATGTAGGGTATGCGAAGGTCTGCTCCTCGTTAAGCGGAGTCTGGCTGGGTCGGTCTTCGTGTACTCGAAACTGTGTTCGAGGTTGAATGTTTCTCTTGTCGATAGTCTTGGTCTCTGACAGAGATTTCGTGTTGATTGATGAAGAGTCTTCGCCGGAAGAGGGTCTGCTCTTCTGGATGATGACGCCCGAAAATTGATAGCGTGGCGTGGTCTTGTGATCAGGCTTCGTCGTCTTGGAAGACTTCTCGGCATCCGTGTCCAAGCTGTGCTGCTCTTTCAACTTATTCTCCGCTATCGATAGCTTTTTTTGCTTCTTCTGTGCTCGCTTAGTCTTTCGCAAACGCAGAGCAGCTCTTCTTACACCAGGAGGAGCATTCGGAGAAAGCGGCAAGTTGTCATCGTCTGAGGTGATGGAAGCAGGAGCACCTGCATTGATGACTTGGCTGTTAGGAGCGGCGTCGATCGGTCTGGAATGCACTTCATCATGCCGACTTATGAGCTCGTCCACCTCGTCTTCACTCATGAAGGTCTGGATGCTGGCCGTGATGTCATTGCGCATATTTTGCATCAATGTAACGTCTGCCTCAGGCAGCGAGACTGGCTCCTCCACAGTACCTTCCGACGCCGGGACAGGGAGATATTCGGACTTCGCCGCAGTTTTCGATGCGTTTCCCACAGAGTCTTCCTCGGAGGAAGGATTGAGAACGGCTATTTTGGACTTAATATCAGTCTGCCTAGCCACAAAGCTGTCACGCTTATGCCTCCAATACTTCTGACCACTCGGGAGATCGAAGACGCTAAAGTCCTCAGCGTGCATCCATTTCAGCTCACCATTGGTTTTTGGCTCATCTTCCACGGTTGGCCCAAAGGAAGCTCTCACTGCCACTCTGACATCCTCGTAACGTGCTTGTAAGGCGGCATAACCGCCACAAGCACCGAGCTGCTCGTTGCTAACCAGATTCTCTTCGATAAGACGTTTGACAACCTCTGGCCATCTCAAGGGAAGAATCTTGGACTTTAGAGGAGCAGCATCTTGCAGCTGGTAGAGACGACGGTCGAAGTCGCCCAATTGATGCCAATCCTCGAGTACCGGCTTGGTGAACGGGTTATCGAAAGTCGCAGCTGGACTCGGCGCAGGCGTGGCCCTGGTATCGGTTTCCGTGGTGGATTTGCGTTGGGATGAACTTGCCAATCCACTGAACCGTACAGAACGCTTGGCTGCAGCTTTGGGACGTAGCACGTCATCCATAGGGTGATGCTTCATGTCGTAATTGGCAACTTTCACTTGTCGACCCGTGCGCGTTGAGCGATGTTCAAGCGGTTTGGCTTCACGCCTGGGTGAGCTCGATGGAATTTGGGATTTCTCTTCTGCCTCATCATCGTGGTCTTCGCTACGGTCCTCGTCTGCTGCGGAATCGCTTTCGGAGCCTTCTAATGTCTGGCGAGCCGCTCTGGTGGCAGGGTAATTCGGCCTAAGGATCTCATCTGCGGGGTGGAATCGCATATCATAGTTGACCTTTGTACGGCCTCGTAGGCCTTCACGCGTACGATGCGAATGTGAGGTTGGTGAGGTTGGCGGGGCACTAGGAGATCTCCTCGGTGTGGTGATAACATTGTCGTAGCTCAGCCCTTTTCGCAGTCTCGGACGCTTCGAATGAGCGCGTTCGACATCGTTGTTGCCAGCCTTGGTATCATTGTAAGCGACAGGTGAGGGTGAGCGCTCTCCGCTGGGGCGCGCTCTCTTGGACTTTCCCATCTGCAAGTGTGTGAGTGCCATTGTGCAGACCACATAGCTAGAGCCGACAGACCTTGTACAGGATCATGCAACATGAAAAATTGACTCTTTGTATAGCAAGCGTGATGGCTGTTGCCCAGAAGGTTGTGTGTTGGAGTGACCGGGAACCAAATTGGCCTCAAAGAGGAAGGCACGGAAATGGCCTAAAACCATTTCTTTAGGTCTGATCACCTCGGCGACGGCCTGATTAATCACAGTCGGTACCCACCGCAGCAATTGGATGTAGTAGGCATCCTAAGAAATTGTCAAAACAAGGTGATGGCAGTGTAAAGTAAGGGTGAGGGTTAATGGGATGCAAGTGAGTAATGAGAGTAGGGTATCCGAAGCACAACAATCGCTCGGCTCACTGAGTCCAAGGTCCGCTGAAGCACACGAGGCACTTCTGAGCTACCTTGGAAGCGAGATAATCAGCATCCTTGCGCATCGGATGAAGAAGACTTCCAATCTACTGTAAAAAGCTATAGGAGTATCACCAGAGCTCGCCGGGCACTCTGGATCCAATTAGACATATTCAGAAGCTGGGGAGGTAAGGAAGCACTCGAATCTCGAGAGTATTCCTTACGTTCAGCTTCCGTACAGCAAATTACTTCAGACTGTAGAGCTAGTTGTAGGAGAGCCGCCTCGAGCGCAGTTTGTGCAGAGCACAGAACGCTAGGTACCAATGCTAATGAGCGCGCTTCTCAAACCTTCGATGCAGCTGATAGCACAGCCAGAAGGCGTGCCCTGGTCATGGTATATGTAATGCAAAGAATGTCCATTTCCACGCGCGCCCCGCCGAACTCCTCGCTATCGAAGGAAGGCGAAAATGACACTTTAAACATCTTATACCCTTCCCCTCATTCGTCGGATGGCAGACATATCGATGTGCACAGACTCTGCGTCAGAATTGTCATCGTCGACTTCGATAATACCGATGCCGGCGAATTCGACCGGCTTCACCGTCGGAGGCTCAATCCGTGTCGATAAGTCGATCTGTGTATTATCTCCGTTCTTCTCATCAATGTCCTCCGTCTCTGGAGTCTCACGTGCCTTTGCCTCTCGAAGCTTCTCAACCTCCTTCTGAGCTATGTCCAAGCATTTCTGAAAGCTTTCCCTTGTCACCTGTATTTCCTCGTTACAGTCCCCATCACGTAGGAACTGATGCGCAGCTGACTCGCAAGTGGCTTGAGCCTTTTCCAAGCCCTGGTCCACGGCATCAAATGCAAAGGTGGCGTTATCGGGGGCGACGTCCGGGTCGGTTCTCTTCGCCGTTCGGGTTATTCTAGGGTCAAGTATGCTCCGTCGACCACCAGCGGTGAAAGAGTTGCTTCCTACTCCTAGTGATGCCATCCGAGCCTTGAATGTCGCTGCAGTCTTGCCTTTTCTCAGGTTGTTGCGGGCAGTAGCAATATTCCGAACCAGCAATTCGAAGGCATCTTGGATATCGGAATCGTAGTAAACGATGACCATGGATCGGGTGCGGTACTTAAGTGGTCCAGAGGCGGCGGATGGAGCAGAGCCGGGTTTTCGTTTTCGACGAGCCTGCTTAATCGCAAGGACGTCATTGACTCGTGATTGCGGAGGCTCCTCTGGTGAAATCGTAATGCCAATGGCTTGGGCAGGCGTTCCTTTGTGATCCTCGGTGCTTTCGCCCTCCTCCTTAGGTCGCAGAGACTCGGTCGAGCCAGTCTTCTGTCGAGCGAGCTTTCTCTCGGTCAAGTAGGTCAATTTCATGAACCGCGCATGGTGCTCGGTGACCTCTGTAGAGAGGCCATCGAGCTTCAATAACCAAAGTGGTAGATTATTGACAAGATGGTTGAAGCTTGTTAGGGCGTCCATTGTTGTGGCCATGGTCATGGTCAAGCGTTGGAGGATGGTGGCATTCGACAGTATGTGGCGGTTGGGAGCGTAGCAATCGTAATTTCGTGGAAGTTCGTCAGATCGTCAAGGTCAGAACATGTTTGTCGAGTATGTGAAGCAGAGAGTGACTCGAGCTTGGTCGTTGCGAATGGAACAAGGTCGCTTGGTGCTGGGTAGGAGTGCGGGATTTGGGCGGGGGAAGGACGGGTAATGTGAAGGAAGTGTAAGCACTGCCCGTCAGCGTACTTGGCGCAAGGAGCGATGGCCGTTTCACATGTACGATTTGCTGGAATGAAGGCAGCACATTGGCGAGAATTACAAGTATACAGGTGTGGTAATGGTTGTTATCGGATTGTATGGGAGGATGAAAGTGGGAGAAAATCAATGATCGATTCGGGGGGTGTTTTGAACTGCGTGGTGGAGACGTGGGCGCCAGACGGGGGCTGTCAAACTGCTGCGTCAAACCACCAACCACTCCTACGTCTATCTACTTCTACTTTTTTCGTGTCGATTGACCATACTTCTACCGGCGGTTAGAGTAACTCGGAAGAATGCCTTCCGCCATTCGTTCGCAGAATGCCTCTGGTGTGCTCCAGCATATTGAGTCACAGCAAGCGCTCCAGCTCCTCTGTCGATCTCGCTCTAGCCGCCCCTGAGCACCGGGGAAGCCTCCTTTCAAATTGATCATCCCAGGTGCCACGTGCAACCAAGGTCTGGACCGCTACCCTAAAAGTACTTTATCGATTGCGATGGTCCCTAGCGAAGTCCAGGAGCTCTCGCTTCATTCCGTCTTGAGTTGTCGTCCTCCAAGTCGTAACCATGGTCCTCATTGTTCGACGGTGGCGGCTATTATCACTGCGTAGAGACTGCTGGTCGCAGAGAAGTCGGAAGGCCGATTATTTGGCTACGTGCGTAAGAAGGTATCTGTAAACGAAGCCTGTTTCTGGAGTGCATCATGCAGCAAAGGATGGCCTATGCCATGAACCCCAGTCGAACGCATCAGTGCTGTATATCGACGTCAAACAGTCGAGAAATGCTGCGTCTTCCGGCTGATGCCGGATCTCGCAGGCCACTCCGATGCTTCGTATCAGTGTGCTTTGTAAGATACTGCTTGCTCCCCTCAGGCTTCAAGCCTCACGCATCACCGTTGTCGTCATCGTCAATTCTGATTCGATCTGGACGCTAGGCTATCTGGCGCTAGGCAAGGGCCGCACTGTGACTTAGAAGTACCCGTTCTGATGGCTGCCTCGTGGAAATGCCGGCTCGCCCGGTGTCACTGTCACCCCACGTTGGCCGGCAAGGCACAGTCAGAAGCTTGCTCCAACGAGACTACTCCGTGTGTCCATAGAGTACAATGATAACATCAAAAAACCCTTCCAGACCAGATTCCATGGTATGCTGCCGTGAGCCCAGCATTTGATCTCGGAGGTGCTCGCAAAACGTTTTCCTTACTTGGTGCAATGAGACGCGTTTGGTGCGGCACTACAACGCGGTTTCGACAGCTGCTATCGCCTACGGGTCCATTCATTTGTGTACATGTCGCTCTCGCGATATCAGCGCCTTGTCGTTCCAGATGGTGGGGACTGTGAACGGTGCGCTTCCCCGAAAGCCTCTCATGCAGATGATCGTAAAAGGAGGTCGTATTGCATCCCTGGCTGCCAGCCTGCCTTCACACGGCGATCTCCGGAGGCTGTAACTGGTCAATCCAGACTTTGGCCATGCACAAAGCTGCACAACAAAGCAGCGACCACCATACACTGTACTTTGATCCAACCCACACCTTCGAGGCTGCAATGCCATGTACTCCGTATCATGGACGCCCTCTCGCTCTTTCAGCCATCTTGCGAACGAGACGCTCCAATCAAGGCATCGCACAAATGAGAATACATGCGTCTCCGTACGCGAGGGAAGGCGACATCGACGATGCTCCCGTCAACTCCGGGAAGAGGTCTTAAAAACAACCGGAATCGCGTGAGGCCACCGCTATCCATGGGCCACGGGGCGGACATTGCTCCCGGGGCCCTGCAAATCCCCGGGTGGAGGGAGAGCGACAACATGGTACAATGGCGACGGTGAGTATAAATCGTGACCGGAGATTACTGCGGCAGTGCCACCAAATCAAGGAGGGAGGGGGGCTTGATCGTGCCGCACAAGACTTGGAACGGCTGAGATTTAGAAACACCCCCGTGATTCCAGAAATTCTTCGCCTTGACTCTTTTGTGCCAGCTCGACCCGAGTCTCTCAAGTCTTGCTCACTATTGTCGCCTCTTTCTTGCTTTCGTTTCTTTGAGTCTCTTTCTTGAGTCATTCTCTAGTTCTCAAGTTTCGGTTTCTGCTGTTCAATGTTCACTCCACTCTAGACATCAATCCATCGAGAAACTCCCGCTCCTCTCAAGGATGTCGAAAGGTACGCAGTGCTACAGCGAAGACGGCACCCAAAACACGGATATCTTCTGCGGCCTCTCAAATCTAGGTACCTGTTGCGGCAATGGCTGGGACTGTCTTACCAACGGCCTTTGCCGACAGCACGGGACAACTTCGTACTCCCAAGGAAGCTGCGCAAACAGCTCGTTCGATCCGAAGTATTGTCTCACGTTCTGTAACAAGAGTTCGTGCCTCTAATTTTCACATCGACATCATCATAGGCTGATACTAGGGTTTCTGTAGGTATCTACAACGGCTTCACATCCGTCAGCCGCTGCAATGACAACAGCTGGTGCTGTGCTGGAGGTAAAGGCGATTGCTGCAGTTTAGGGGATAGCAGCAGCCTCCAACCGTTCCCATTCTCCGCCGTGCTGCGCGCGCCCGGGCAGACCAATCTCGCTCCGGCGGCCTCATCGTCATCATCATCATCATCAATATCATCAACGCTCTCGGCTGGCTCCTCGACCTCAACCAACCTCCCACACACCGCCTCAAGCTCAACACCAACACCCACCGCAACCGCAACAGCCTCACCATCATCATCAAGCTCTTCCGGGGGCTTAAGCAAAGGCGCAAAAATCGGCATCGGCGTCGCCGCCCCCCTCGTCGTGATCCTCCTCGCCGCTCTCGCGTTCCTTCTATTCCAGAACCGCAAGTCCAGGAGAGCGATCGAGGCGTTGCGGAAGCCAACGGTAGAAAAGCACGACCAGCTTGTACCGCTGAATACGGATCATGAGCAGGGGATGATCGGAGAATTGGACGGGAGGAGGGAGTATGAGCTCTCGAATGCGGGGAGGGAGAGACATGAGTTAGGGGGATTTTCCTCGCCGAGTGAGTTGAATGCTAACGAGGCGGTGCGGTGAGACTTGTACAAGGATGCTGAACTGGAGAAGGATGTTAGTGTTGGCTGGAGGTCGACGGACTTGCTTGTGCGAGCTTTGTCGTCATCAGCACGGACAAGCGACATGGGAGGCAGTACGGAGTACCTGGCTGAGAGTCCTCGTAAGGACGCTCATCCCTACACTTACTGGAACCACGCAGAGGAGGTCGCATCATACAGATGCAAGACGCGATCCGGCGCCGCACGGTTGTAGAAGCACGTGTTCGCTTCTTCCGGGACGCTGACGGATGGAGAGGTTGAAACCCTTTGTCCTCAGCCCCGTTCGAACATTGCTGGGTCACAGAGATCCAACGTTTTGCATTACAGGCCTGAAGTGGTCGATTTTTTCTTGGCGTGGGATCGCGTAGGCGTCGAAATCTCTCGCCCCTCGAACCCTTGTGCACAAAACTCTATCCTGACCCATACCCTTTCCCTGGACTCGTCAAAGGCGTTTCTTAGCCAAGAGACCAACCGGAGGGACCGTTAATTCACTCACCATACCTCTTCGCCATGGTCCTCCCGCCCATGATTCGCGAGCAGCAAACCGTCTTCCAGCTCCATCTTCGCCACGATGGCAGCACTCCAATCATATATCAAAGCCTTCATATCGAAGAGGCCCGCAGACCCGGCTCCCACAGCGGCTTTTTCGAACGGCTCTGACTGCCTTACCGGCCGGTCGATATCCTCACCCCGCGCTTTCGGAACGCTCTCCCCCCAAGCTCCGTTGCAGCACCACAATGTAATAATCAATTTTCCTACGCCCTCAACCCAGCCGACACAACAGGTGCATCAAAACCAAAACTACCCCACACCATCAGGAAACACATCTCCAGAAACACCCAACCCCACACCCACCGCATAATCCATCGACCTCCATCCTCCATCCCAGACACGACGAGATGCCTTTGCGTTGCAGTCGCGTTTGGAAAGGAAGCAGAGATCTCCACCCGAGCCGGCAATTACTCTCCCTCGCCATGCCAGCATAGTCGGTTGGTCTTCAACAGGCGTTTCGAATCTGCTGGGCTCCAGTCTGGCAGACGGAGAGCCGCTGAGCCTCCAGTCGACTCCACCACCTCAAACGCAGAGATTCGATGACTAATCCGCAGCTGTAGACCCCGGATCTCGAGTACAGAGGATGGAGAGAACGGCCGAAGGAACGATATGCTTGGAGTGATGAGATTGATATCACGAAGCTTGCTGATATCCTGGAGCTTTAGATATCACTCAGCGAGCTGACGGTGCAGCCATTGCGGGTGGGCGAGATTGTGGTTCTGGCGGGAGAAGAAGCGGAGGTTGCACCCCGGAAGGAAGCAGGGGTGGAGGGATTGTGGCTTTGGATGGGAGGATTTTTACGGGGATTAGATGGTTTGAGAGATGACTATGTTATTTTGGGTGACTCATAGCTTTGTGATAGTGAAGAGGGACGACGTTAACTTGTGTGGTCTCAGCTCCGAGGCCAGATACACCGGTCCTGTCATACCTATTGACTCCGCATACATGTAGCCGCGGTTAGAGATTGTATTCTTGTAAGTGGGCATTGGCTGTAGACAAACTGTTTGATGCATCCGTGGACGAGAGGTGGTAGTGCGGGATGGAGTACTTCCGTTGTGTCACATATACCATCGGATCCAGCAACTCACAGGCTCACAGCCTTCTTGACGAATCATTATATTCTCATTATCGTAATTATGACCCTCTAAGACACAGCAATGACCCAAGCAAGCTCGGCTGCTTTCCCAAAGCAAAAAGCGCTACTTACATCTTCGAGACATGGCAAGCTTTCAATAGCAACATGAACGGTACGGAACCCAAAGTAGAGCCTTACGTTCCATCAATGCTTGAGGTGGAAGAACGATAGCAACCACTGGATGAATGCGTCAATGGCTGCTTGCTCCTGTTGTTGGCTGTGGGCTGCCGAAGCTGAGGCTGATGGTGCGATCGAGCCGGTAAACGCGGTCCCGAGGATTACGGGTAATAGTGAAGACACCATCGAAGCAGGGACTCCACCGGAAGTTAGAGCACCGGCCACAGATGAGGTCAGCTCTGGTGGGCTGAGCTGACTATGTGTTGGAGTGGTTGAGGTCGTCGCTTCCACCGAGGACACCGAGCCCAGAGTACCTGTGAGATTCGGGATGGACGAACTTGTCGATTGACTGGATGTGACAGCAGTAGAGGGGGACTGCGATACGGTTGTGGGACTGGAGGCACTGGTTGAACCAGAGCTGAGCGTATACGGAGCAGACCTGGACGGCATCGCTGTTGACACAATGGGGGCTGTACTCCCCAAGGTCCCTGGATAAGTAGGCGCTTCAAGTGACGTCGTGGGGCGCAACGTGGGTGTAGTCACCGTCGTGTTCGAGCTTGATTCACTTGATGTATTTATTGCCGACACGGCCATACTCGTTGTCCCGTGTGATGTTGGCACACTAGAAGTCGCATTAGCTCCTGGTAGGGTGATCGTGCTGGAAGCTGAAGGATTTGTTGAAGATGTTGGGATCAGGCTTGGTTGGAGGTTGTCAGCTTTGATGATGTCCGCGGCCTTGACTGTACGTTAGCTCGTGCTCACAGATTGAATCTGCTACATTACCTTTTCCGCTACTCCGTAAACCACCGCTTGCAGATGTGCCGCAGGTATCATAGGAAATATGCCAGCGTCTACCACTCGGAGGTTTTGGGTGCCCCATACCCGTAGATGCGGGTCAACAACCCCACCTTGCTCAAGAGGAAGCATTGCACAGGTACCGCTGGGATGAAACTCGGTTCTAATCCCGTTGTTGATGACTTGATTAAGGGCATCCTCGTTGGCGGCAATTGGAGGTACAAACTGTGCAGCTTGCAGCAAACGCATTGGTGGGGTATCCAGGATCCGGCGATTGAACAGCATGGCCGAGACAAGGACTTGACGGTCTATCGGATTGGTCAACCACCTCGGGTCAACTCGAGGAGGCTCAAACGGATCAGCAGACCCGATATGGCAGGTCCCTCTGGAGAAAGGGTGCATCACAGCAAGTGTCAGACTCCCGGCGTTGTTGTTGATGATCTCATACGCAGCTACGGTTTTCTGGGCCAGTCTTCGCACGAGTGACTGCTTCTGGGCAGTATATCCAGCGACGATTCTCGGATCTAATCCTGCGACGAGGTAGTCCGTCGGACTCTGGTTGCTGGCGTTGGTAAGAATAGCCGCCGAATTGTTGCTTATGAGCGGCAAAGGTGGGAAAGCCAGCGCGTTTGGAGACCCTGCAGTCCACGGACCTAAAGCGCCGGTTGTGAGATTGGCTTCAACAGACGCTGTAGTTGGGCTCACCGGTCTTGTTGCGTATATACTCGGCCTGAGCTTCAGCGTTGTATGTTGTGTTGGTCGTCAATGCGGTTGGTGATGGGTAGCTGTTGTTATTATCTATCATACGATCAGCCTGATGTGTGGGTCATGGACGAAAGCCGCTGTTACAAGGGTAGAATGTGCCAACAAGACAATGATCCTGAAGATTATTTCCCACACCGGGAAGATCGAGTGCCACAGGTATGTTGTACGTTTCCAGCAACGACCTCGGACCTATGCCGGACAGTTGCAGCAGTTGGGCAGAGTGCAGTGATCCAGCAGCTACGATAACCTCTCTTGTGGCGTATGCCGTTTGTCGTGGTGCCGACGCATTTGGCGCGAACTATAGCGATCAGTCTTCTGTCGACGGAACTTGGAGTAGATATATACATACTTCAACACCCGTCACTCTAAGATTGGACGAGCTTGTATCGGCGCGACGAGCAAAACGGTTGCCTCCAAGGGGAGGCGTATTTGCTGAGGGACCAAATCCGAATCCAGCAGGGTTGCCATTTGCATTGCCATTTCCATTCTGATTCCCGCCAGTCGTAGGGTTCGTCACTACATGATTACCCTGAACACCTTGGATCAACAGACGTGTCACATGCTGTCCGGTGATGACATCCATGTTAGGGCGATTGGCATAGGGGTCATAGTAGGTTCGACGTGCGTCGGATCGCGTTTGGTTATTTGGGTCCAAGTCTGTTGGGACGAATGCTGCGCCAGCGGAAGTACCATCATTGGGATCGAATTCTGTGGGAACGCCGAGATAGTTGAGACCTTGGAAGAGATTGACTGTAGGAAGTGTTATCAGTAACAGCCGTGTCATTCATAGTAGCAGACTTACTTGACTGCGGGTAGAAGAACTTAGGGTAGCTGACTTGCACTGGGCCAGATGTGCCATGAACGGCAGGGTTATAGTTGATAGAGTATGCCCGAGCAATTTCTTCGGAGTACACCGGTGTGTAGGTCTCGCTCTGTACTCAGTGTCAGCATCACCGGTACCCCTAGGTAAAGTCGCAAAAATCAGCTGATCACCTTGATGAAGTAAGGCAACATGCCTGACCAGCCCCAACCGGGATTGCCCAAAGCTTCCCAGGCATCGTAATCGTCAGCTCCACCACGATTCCAACACATAGCGTTGAGTATACTGCCTCCACCAAGGACTTTGCCTTGAGGCATCGGCCGTGTAGCTCCATCGAGCTGGGTTTGGGGGGTGGTCGACAAGTCCCAGTCATAGATACCCCCAATGTCTGCTCCGACGTAGACTGGATTTTGAACAACGTCCTCGTAGTGATCCCTGAGACGTTAGCTTCACTCGCTCGTAGGCCGTAGGATATACGTGCTGTATGCCCGCTTCAATGCATAGCACAGTAATGGACGGATTTTCGGATAGTCGATTGGTGACAACCAGCCCGCTTATGCCACAGCCTACCACAATATAATCGTAGGATTGAAGTAGAGGTGCGTTAAGATCTCGTCGATAGATGTGTGATCCCCGAGCGGGGACAGGTAAGTGAGCTGAAATAGCCAAGGCTGCTGTTAGAAAGAACATGGCGAAAGACTGGGGCCAGCTGGGCGGGTGATATCAAGGCTATCTGCAACTGAGCGTGCAATGCGGGAAATGAGAAAGGAGTATTAACGAGAGTCACTGGTAAAATCACTGAAGGTTGCAAGATGTCGAGGCAGTATGGCCAATGTCAAGGGAAGACTTCCGTCGTGTCGTCAACATTGAGTTGTGGAGACTTGATCGCCTCCACTTCCCACTAGCGCCGATCCTAGGGCACTTCATCGCTACCTTACCGGCATCAACACTCCAACAGTGCTAAGTCTAAGGCAAAGGACTTCAATGTCATGTGAGCTTCCGACTCAACTGCAGAAATCGTGTGACATCGGTCCGCTTTGTGAATATTCAGATGGCTCAAGGTGAGCAAGTGGAGAAGAAGGCTCAGGCCCAGTCGCGGATATAATAGCATTTTACATTCACAATTGACGAGCTGGCATTACCGTTGCAAGTGGAAGAGTATCCTCTTTTGGTATGAGACAGACCGGCTCGCTGGTTGAGTTCAAAAGTATGAGAGACTTGTCGACAGCTTACGACTTCCTGCTGTGCAACGACGCGAGTATCCGGAAGACACGGCGGACTCAACATAACGACTTGCCTTCAGGAAGGTAATACCTAGAATAGCGATCTAAGTTCAGTGCATGTATACTCCTTCTTCTTCGCCCTTCAGCCGCTCTTTGCGCGCCAGTGCCTCCATGCAATATGCCGTTTGCCTCTTCTGGCAAGTCAGGAGGCTCGGTGCGCCGAGATTTTGTGAGTGCCACTGCAGCGCAGAGCTATCGTGTTTCGTGTCGAAGCGAATGTCAGTCACTTGATTTTGATCGATATTCGTCCGTGAGGCATCTCAACTGCTCGCTGGCCTGGATAGGTGCATTGAACAGTAGCACTGTTGGCTTAGAAGAGATATAGCCCTCTGAGTTCTGTTCAGCGGTCGAACGCCGCATTGATTCAATGTTGGCATACAAGAGCTACTCCGTACACGTTGGGCACTACAGGTACGTTTCAGTCATGGTCGTTGAAGGAAGTGTTGTGAAATCACGCCAAGGGATTCCGATCGATTTGCCCACGCTAAGGTCAATCTTTCTCGTTGAGGTTTTATCATCGAGAACATCGAGTTCTTCGAATCACACCAGGTAAGATCTCCACCCTTCTGCTCAACACCAAATTGACTCAGCAGCTAGAAGCCGCTCGGCATAATAATACAAAAATGAGAATTTCTAAAAGCCTAGAGGTCAGACCAATTGGGTGCCGGTGAGGTCTCCTCTGGGATAAATGACACCGAGTTCTCCTGAATCATCTCTCAGGAGGAGTTTTATTGTCGGATTCGGTTCATAGATGCTGATTGTCAGCTTGAGTGGTATACGCAAGGACGCGTAGCGGCAGGTGTGAAGACCGCCAAAAATTTCTCTATCGACTAGTTCTGTCTCCTTTGCGATACATTTCTAGCGTTTACTCATTTACTTGAATGACTCACATTTCCATTACCTTGACATCCATCCCAAGCGCAGCCCCAAGGAAAGCACTCAACCCGACCCAGGAGTCTGCATCGACTCTTGATCCGTCCAGCAGTCAGGGGCCGAGTTACCTGCAGCGGCAGGATGGGAAGGGAACGGTGTGGGGGAGGGATACGTGGAGAACGGTACGGACTCGGATAGGTTGCCGTTCCCGAGTGAGACAAAAGGGCGGTTGTATTGAACGGGTGTGCGATGAAGGGCGAGGTGATGCTGTTGGATGAGTGGAGATGAATGCTTCGCAATTCCCAGCCTCGAAGAGGATGTCGAATTGGAGGTGAGACGAGAGTAAGGATGAACTATAGTTCAAAGAGATTAGGTCAGAATGCTTCCCTATAGGATGCAAAGCACATTAGCATCCACTGCTGCCACCGCATGGGTTACAAGATGTGATGGGACAAATACAATTTGACGTATACTTTAGCAAACTGCAAAAGGCGATGCCATACATCGTCATACGCTACTTCCTTGGGGTACGCTACTCCCCTTGACGTAAAGCGTAACGATAATTTCCTTACAATTTTCAGCACTGGTATAAGTGACGGATTTATCGGAAAATAATTCACGATACGAAGAACTCTCTTCAGCTCCGAAACTCCGAAACTCCGAGACTCCGAAAGTACATATCTACCGGTCAAGTACTGCCCTTGCGGTAGGCCGCATCCTCGCCATCTCGCATCACAATGGCGACTTCGACGAAGAAAGTTCACCAGGTCGCAGTGGTGCTATACAATGGGGTCGACATACTCGATTTCGCTGGCCCCGTGGAGATGCTCACCAGCGTCTCCCATGTTCCAGACCCTCGCCACCCCGAACCCGCCTTTTCCATCCACGTCATCGCAGCTAAAACCACCATCCGCGCTGGCGGTGCACTCACAATCACTGCAGACATGACTTTCGAAGAAGGCACTAAGCGTCTCGACGATTTCGACATCCTGATCGTGCCTGGTGGGCCCCCTGGGGTCATCCAAGGGCTGATCGAGAGTGAGAGTCCAGAGGTGCACTGGATACGCCAGTTTGCATCACACACATCACAACGACAGGCGCGGGTGATCCTCTCCGTGTGTACGGGCACGCTACTGCTAGGTGCCACGGGTACGGTGGGAGGCCTGACAATGACGACGCATCATCTGGCGTATGATCTTCTCCGCGAGGTTTGCGAGAAAGCTGCAGGTGGCAAGGAAGCGGCGAACGTCGTGAGTAGTAACGCGCAAAGGAGGTATATAGATGGTGGGGTCAATACAGCAGGCATCAGAGTCGTGACTGCAGGAGGTATTACCTGTGGGCTCGATGCGAGTTTATACATTGTGGAGATGAAGGTGGGAAAGGAAGCGGCGGAATTTGCGGCGAAATTAACGGAGCATGAGTGGAAGAGGGCTGTGTAGATGGATCTTCCGTCCGTGACGGAAGAAGGGGAAGAGGATGATGTCCGAGGGTGGTGCTGTCAAGACACGGCGGCTGGTCAATTTCGGGGAGGCTGGAATCCTTTGGTTGTCGACACTTGGTCCTTCTCATTGAGACAGAGTCCAGGTTTTTGATCAACATTGGCCTGTGCAGTGCACGCAAAGGCTTTGCTGCTGAGATCTGTATATCCCGGCCAGTCAAGATAGCATTCTATTGAATTAAATCAGGGTCTCTAGGTGTACGAAGATCCTGTGACAAATTCTAGATACTTCGGTAGGCGCATCGTCGCTGGCAAAACCGTTCTTTAGGAGCATGAAATGATTCATGGACAACGGAGCCTTTTTGGTGCTTCAAACATGCGGATCCTGTCGCTGTCTAGTATACTTGCTGGAATGATGTTTCCTGCTGGCTTTATTCCTGTTGAGTGGGACTTTCAGGGTGATGATGCAGACGATTGCTGTATATCTGTTTGTAGGACAATTTGTACTCGGACTCAGCATTACGCCTTGCCAGGAAGTGGTGGAAACCAGTCAAACTGCTCTTCTGTCGTCCTTCGATACGGATAGCAAAGAGGGAAGAGCGCCGAAGTCAGGAAGACTACTTTTTGTGCGCTAGGCCCCAGTAGATCCACTTTACGCGCCCAGTGGGCGCCGTCTTGGCGCGTCGAGCGCGTCGAATCTACGAATCTAAGAATCATACTTCTACCATTGAGCACCACAATTTCGATTTTGTAATCAACATGTCTTCCACTTTGGGCGCAATGCTCAACTCTGATGCGCCTTCCGCCGCCAGCAGAAAGCAAGCTCCCAGAACACCCAATGGACGGACCGCCCAGCGCTCCTCTCCCCGCCCCCCTGGACCTCCATCCGAAAGCAATGGGGCGCTCAGCGATGGTGAGGGCTTCCCAGATGATGAGGTTGTCGGGGTACGGGGAACAGATAGAAACAGGCCGAGAGATCCTATGGCACAGGCTGTGCCAAGGGTGGTCGATAAAGTTGGCGAGAAAGTCGCTGAGGAGTTTGAGAAGTTCTTGGATCAGTAGCTATCCCCCGACCATATCAATACCGTCAGAAAGGCTAAGATCCATAGATTTGTAGAAGATATCGTCTCATCCGGAGCCCCCCCTTCAAGCGCCATGTCTACCGACAAATACTACATCGCCCAGATCCACGGCTTGCGTATCTATAACCTCTCTACGCTTTACGTCGATTTCCAACATCTCATGTCGTTGCGGGATCAGACACTGGCCAATGCAATCGCGGACGACTACTATCGATATCTTCCATTCTTGACACGGGCGCTCCACAGCCTAATCGCAAGATACGAGCCACGATACTTCAAGGAGCATCGGCAGCCAGCAAGTGCCTCGTCCCAGGCAGGTACATCCGTTGCAGGCAATGGAACAAGTCAGGCCGAGACAACGAGCGGGAAGACCACCAATCAGCAGACCGACAAGCTGTTCACTTTGGCGTTTTATAATCTGCCCTTGATTTCGCGGGTACGTCAATTACGAACAAAGTCGATAGGAAAACTTCTCTCCATTTCCGGAACTGTGACTCGAACATCAGAAGTCCGTCCCGAGCTGTACCTAGCGACGTTCATCTGCGAAGGCTGCAGAACCGTAATCAACAACGTAGAACAAACCTTCCGTTATACCGAGCCAACACAATGTCCCAACCTAACATGCGGAAATCGTCAAGGATGGCGACTGGACATCCGGCAAAGTACCTTCGTGGACTGGCAGAAAGTTCGCATTCAAGAGAACAGCTCCGAGATTCCCACTGGCAGCATGCCCCGAACCATGGACGTAATACTCCGCGGCGAAATCGTCGACCGCGCCAAAGCCGGCGAGAAGTGTGTCTTTACGGGGACTCTCATCGTCGTCCCAGACGTCAGCCAGCTCAGTCTCCCTGGTCAAAGCGTTCAAGCTACCCGTGACAACAGCAACGCCCCTCGAGTTGACAATGCTGGCGGCACAGGCGTAACAGGGCTCAAAGCCCTCGGCGTCCGCGATCTCACCTACCGCATGGCCTTCCTTTCCTGCATGGTCACACCCGACACATCGACTCCAGGCCAGTCCGCCTCGCACCACCTCACAGGGCAATCCTCGAACATCCTCGCGTCCCTCAATCAGACCGCCACCATCGACCCCAGCGACACGGGCGACCACGCCCAAGATGCCTACCTACAATCCCTCACCCAAGCCGAAATCGACGACCTCAAGCAAATGGTTCACAGCGACCACATCTACTCACGCCTCGTCAACTCCCTCGCCCCCATGGTCTACGGCCACGAAATCGTCAAAAAGGGTCTCCTCCTCCAACTCATGGGCGGCGTGCACAAAACCACTCCTGAAGGCATGCAACTCCGCGGCGATCTCAACATCTGCATCGTCGGCGACCCCTCCACCTCCAAATCCCAGTTCCTCAAATACATCTGCTCCTTCCTCCCCCGCGCCGTCTACACCTCCGGCAAAGCCTCCTCCGCCGCCGGCCTCACCGCCGCCGTAGTCAAAGATGAAGAAACCGGCGAATTCACCATCGAAGCCGGCGCGCTCATGCTCGCCGATAACGGCATCTGCGCCATCGACGAATTCGACAAGATGGACCTCGCCGACCAAGTCGCCATCCACGAAGCCATGGAACAGCAAACCATCTCCATCGCCAAAGCCGGCATCCAAGCCACCCTCAACGCCCGCACCTCCATCCTCGCGGCCGCGAACCCCGTCGGCGGGCGCTACAACCGCAAGACCACCCTCCGCGCCAACATCAACATGTCCGCGCCCATTATGTCGCGTTTCGACCTCTTCTTCGTCATCCTCGACGAGTGCAACGAGGCCGTCGACCGCCACCTCGCCGAGCACATCGTCGCCATCCACGCCCTGCGCGACGAGGCCGTCACGCCTGAGTTCACGACCGAGCAGCTGCAGCGATACATCCGCTTCGCACGCACCTTCAAGCCCGAGTTCCTGCCCGAAGCCAAGACCCTGCTGGTCGAGAAATACAAGGAGCTGAGAGCGGACGATGCCCAGGGCGGTGTGGGGAGGAATAGCTACCGCATCACCGTCCGCCAGCTCGAGAGCATGATCCGCCTCTCGGAAGCGATCGCCAAAGCCAACTGCGTGGAGGATGTCACCCCAGCGTTTGTGCGCGAGGCATTCAGCCTCCTGCGCTCCAGCATCATCAGCGTCGAAAAGGACGACATCGAAGTCGAGTCCGATGACGAGGAAGTCGTTCCACCTACCAACGAGGACCGCGACGCCGACTCCCCCATGGCTGACGACGCCGAGGGTGGCAATGCCACCACCCCAGCGTCTGCAAACGGCAGGGCGAAGACGAAGATCACGTACGACGACTACATGTCGATGCTGAACCTCCTAGTCGGGCGCGTCAACAGCGACGAGCAAGCTACAGGCGAAGGCGTGGAGCACGAGGAGCTGGTGACGTGGTTCTTGGAGCAGAAGGAAGGGGAGATTGAGAATGAGGCGGGGTTGGAGCGGATGAGGGAGTTGGTGGCGAAGGTGTTGAGGAGGATGGTTAAGGTATGTTGTGCTTTGCTGTTTCATTATTGGGGTTCCTTTTTCCTTGGATAAGGGACTGATGAGGCGGTGTAGGATAATATCTTAATGCCGATTCAAGGCGCGGGCGAGGGGCTGAGGGATCAGGATGAGGGCGCGCAGGAAGAGAGGGAGGGGGAGAGGGTCGTGTATGTGCTGCATCCGAACTGTGCGGTTGAGGAGGTGTAGCGAGCTGTATTGCACTGTATGATGTGTATACGTCTTTTCCGATATCGTTGGGTTTGCGATTGCTTTGGTGTTTGGAGGATGCTGGGAGGGAACATGGGGAAGGTAAACGGAGTAGTGGGTTATTGGATTTCATGCATGGGAACGTTATTCGAAGACGGATTACCGCTTTGCCTATGGGATCTCTACTGGTTGATAGGTCCAACGTCATATCGTCAATACGTTTTCTTTCAATGGGTGGTTAGTGGTGGATCCGTTTTGGGAGAGCATAGGAGACGTGTGACACCGTCAAGATTCAAACGTAGTCACGGCAGCGAAGCAACACGTTAGATGGCAATCTGATTGGTCTAAGTATGCTAGATACTAAAGCTGCTAGGTGTAAAGGGGGGGGATGTTGGGAGTCAATGTGCCGCTAGAAGATAAGCTGGCAATCTCTCAAATTGCGAAGGGTGAACTTTTGAAGAACGTGCTATGCAGCGTGCAAGGCGCTGCGAATGGTGACCATTTTCGTGCTATGCAGCGTGAAAGGCACTGCGGGGGATTAGGTGGCTTTGAAGCTGTGGAGGCCGTCAGAACCTGCAGTGCAGGCATGTTATGAATGAGCTCGATCCGGAAATATGGAGAGCTGACATGTGGTGAAGTGGTGCCGAACGTAGTAGCAGGCGGTGGTGAATGTCCGCTGGAAAAGCTTGCGGTTGGAAATAAGATCGGAAAGGTCAACCGCTGACGGAGGGATACAATTGGAGCCGACCAGGTTGTGCGGATATCTCGAGTAAATGGTCAGCTGACATATCGAATGATTGGACTGCTTCACATACCGGTCATTCGTCGAGAAGTAGATGCCTCCTATTGCGTCTCCCTCTCTATCCGCTCAAGAGCAGCCTGATCACGGCGATCCTTTGCTGCTTTCGCGCCTTTGCCTCCCCTGGACCCTGGACCACCCTTCGCGCCATTTGTGCCTTTGGCAGCTTTGGGATCCTTGGCACCCGCACGCTTCGGTTTCTTGGTTTTCTTTGGTGCAGAGCGGATTCCAGCACCGTAAGCAGCCATGTCAGGATCGACGTAGCCGTCTGCTTGGTCTTCCTTTGTCATTATCAAAGGATTGCCCTTGCCGTCGGTTCTCACCGGGCCAAAAAGGCGCATGAGTTTCGTGACCGAAAGCTTGCCTAACATCCTACTATCATCGATGGCTGCGAAGATAGCTTCGTCCTTCTCCTTTTGTAACATTTCGAGCTTCTCATCAATTGTGTCTTTGACGACGAAGCGCGAGATATAGGTCTCGTCTTTTTGACCAATGCGGAAGACGCGACAGAATGCTAGCTAGTGATGAGCAGAGATCTCCATGTAACAAGTACATGGCGTCTTACCTTGCTGTTCTATGGCACTATTCCACCAAAGGTCCACACATATTACCCTAGAAGCCATGGTAAGATTTAGACCGACGCCTCCACATTTCAGCGATGCAATGAGCACCTTGATATTGCTGTGATTTTCGAACTTCTTCAGGCTTTCACTTCTTGCGTCTTGGGACATGGTCCCATTGTACTGAACACATTTAGCAGGTTCCCTTGTGGTACAATACAAAGGAGGCGAGGCCCACTGTGCAGTAGCCCCATTTATGCTGTTCACAGACCTGCCCGACTATCTTCATACTATTGTTTGTTAGTCATACATTTCCCTCTAGGTAGGATGATTCAACGAACAGAATGAGAAATTGAGAGAAGACAATTATTTTCTTTTCAGGTTCTTCTGTCAACCACTGTTCTAGTTGAGACTCGACAGCGGCCGTCTTCGACGAAGGGAGGAGCTTGCCCCCAACATCGATATATTTGATATCCGCATTCTGGTCCTTCTTGCCGCGTTTGGCAGATCGGTCTCCTGAGCCAAGCAAAGGCTCCTCGACCTCAAGCTCCTTCAATCCATCGCATGGACAGCTTTCCGTGAATACTTCGGCGCATGTAATACAAGTGCTTTCTTGTTCGTTGTCGATTACCGCCTCGTCAGCGAGTGCTTGCATGCATTCCGTGCAGTAAACATGCAAACAACTAGTGACCCTAGGACAAACGGGAGGAGATTCGCACTTCTGGCAGAAACGTCGCTCCTTCAATTCCGGCCACTTCTCACTGCGCTTCAACTCACGAAGGAACTTCTGGAACTTGAGCTGCAGAGGCTGCTTTGCGACTTCAGTGTCTGTCGCGTCTGTCGAATCCTCCACACTATCAGGAGGCTTATTCGTTGCCTCAACCATTCGCTTCATGGCTAACGCCATATCTTTGCCTCTTAATTCGGTTTCATTCTCTTGATCTCCATTCACTAACAGCTTATCGATTTCTGAGGTCTGGAGGAATCTCTCAATTGTGTCCTGAACTAGGAACGGGTGGGCAGTGAATTGACGAAGCCTCAAGAGCATAGTCAAGATAAGACTATGTTTTTCTTCCAACATACCCTTTGAAGAGAAATAGTTGATACCTTTGATGTACCTATCGGAGACCATATCGTAGATTGCGCGCTCAACCGAGTTGAATTCCACATAGATGGTGCGTTGGTGATTCCTTGGAAGCTGGATAAGCGGCTTTCCGCATAGCTGTGTTGCGTGTGTACGGCGTATTAGTATTCGCTTCAATATTGCGTGGAGGCGTTCAGTACAGTCAACATCAGCTGGGTTGCAAAAGTTCTTTTGGAAGATCTCGAATGACTTGTTATGGGGAACTCTCAAGAACTTGAAATATGGGTATAACTCCTGGACGCAATTGTGGATTGGCGTTCCTGTGATAGCCCACCGATGTTTGCCCATGAGAGCACGACAAGCAACGGATGTCTGCGCCATATGATTCTTGATGACATGAGCCTCATCAAGAACCACTCTGTGAAAGTGAATACGATGCAAAGCTCCACGAGTCGTATCCCAGATCTCATCCCACCAGCTCAATTTCTCCTCAAGCGTCTTCAAGTCCTCGGGCGGTGAGAATTTGGGATAGGATTTGATGACTTCGCCGTATGTAGTCAGCATAACATCCGCTGTCTGCATTATGTGTAACGCTCCAGAACCGGCCACCTTTGAGAGGGCATGGTGCTTGATAACGCCAGGGAAAACACCAGGTTTGAGGTGCTTCGCGAACTCGTCCATCCATTGATCCACAAGCGCCGGCATTGCGACGATGAGGGTAGTCTTAGGGCCATCCCCAGCGCTGGGCCGGTTGGCCACCATGGCCGCGATGGTCATCACAGTTTTGCCCAACCCCATTTGATCGGCCATCATTCCTCCAGTGGGCTTGTCTAGTCCAGTTTCGAGCTCATGCATCATCGCTGTACCTGTGAGCTGGTAGTCATACAGATGCGACGTCAGGCCTTTCATCTCCCAAGCCCCTTCACCATCTCGACGGACGGTTCTGAAGCCTAGGACCTTGCTTGCTCTAATGATATCGGCCCTATCCCGTCTCGCAGCACGAAGATCTTCCAACGGAATACTGGCCATGAGACTCTTGAGGGCATCCGACTTCCTTGTCGAATGATCAAAAGGCCCTGGAGCCATATCCGCGTTCCTGTTCGCCTCATGGTAAATATTGCGATATCCCAAGCTTCGTAGGTTCTCAACATGTTTTTGCTCGCGAAGATTTGCGGCTTGCGATTTGCGTGCTGGTTTCCTCTTCGCCGTATTATTCTTCTTTGCTTTTGGCTGAGGCTGACCCTGCTCTTGACGTCGTTTGCGCTCCTTGTGTTCTTTGGTTGCTTTCTCTTTTGCAGCCTTCTGTTCTTCAGCAATGATTATCTGCTCAACGCCTGCTAGGTGATTGAGCCGGAGTTCTTCGTCGAACTCTTTTACGCGCTCTCGCCTCGCCTTTGTCGCCTGTCGCTTGGAATTCGGCGAATCGGCATCAAGTAATTCCTCCTGTCCATGTGGTGTTTCCTCTCTGGGATTGCGAATTCGTTTCGTAGTCGAAGGAGTCACCGGGAATCGTGGTAGGAACAAGCCATCGTCAGAGTCCGCCGCTTGATCGGAGTCATCAAAGTCTTGCGGGCCTCGAGACCGGAGATATTCGATCTCAAGTCTGTTGAGTCTAGCCTTCTCTCTTCTCTCGGCTGCAAGATATCGAACGTCGTCTCCCAAACTATTCTCTCCAGCTTTGACTTTGGCTTTGTAGTCCCTTCGTGATTTGTGAATTGTTGTGGTTGCATTGCGCTCATCTTCTTCTGCTTTCTTGTCCAACACCATATCCTCATCCTCATTGCCGTCCTTTGAGTCTCGCTCAGATTGGGGAAGGGCATCCTGAACGCCTCTGAAAATCGACCCGGCCCCGGTCACGACTTGCCTGCCTAAGTGTTGATTCATGTAATTCTCCTGTAAACCACGTAGGAATGAGTGATCCGGTTGTTCTCCGAAGATGGATCGATGTACGCTTGGATGCTCAATGTTCGGTGTTGGCTCATCGAGAACCGGAGTGGCTGTAGAGCGCTGTTGGGGCTCGTCAAAGTCTGAGCTCGCAAGAGCAGTTCCTTCGGTGTCAGTTGAGAGGAAAAGCGGCTCATTCACTCGCGGAAGATCCGTGCCTTCATCGTCTGAAATCTCTATCGTCTCATCTCCCATGTCATGCCAAGAGAAATCTAGATCCTCATCCTTGACGACGTTTTCAACGATTTGACCAACTACTACGATGTTTTCTTCATCGGAAGCCGAGAGATCTATGATAATCTTCTCCATATTCGCCTGCACGGTTTCAGGGTCCTGGCTTTCCTGTTTAATGAAAACTGTAGGCTCCTCTACATCGATTGACGACAGGGACGAACCGGAGTCGCCATGGCTATCAACTCCGGCATTTGCGTTCCCGATCTCGATGAAGCCCCCATCGTCTGCGGAGCGATGTGAGCTACCTTGGGTAGCAGTGCTGGCTGAACTTTCCTGTTGCTCCATATGTAGATCAGACTCTCTCTGTGTATGAGCATCGAAAACATCCCCGAAATCGACTTGTGTGCATAACACATCTTCGTAGCTGGAATTGGAGTCCTCCATAAGCTCTGCTGGAAGGCTCCCAGTCATAATGGAGTCCTCTTCAGATGCCATGTGGAAGTCTTGAAACCTTCGATGCTCACCGCCTCTGAGTATGAAGGATGGAATTGGAAAGTCGTGTTTAAGGAAAAGTGTTTCTAGGAGAGTGATATCGATGGCCGCTGGCAATGAAGTAAGGTTCTGTAGCATTTAGACTAGAAAGAGTGAGGTGACGGGGATACGAGAACACACTTACCTATGTAGAGGGAGGTGACCCTGGGCGACCCTCTTCAGACTTGAAGTACCGCCCTTGGTGCTATGACAGCTGTAACGTGGTTCGCAGCACGCAAGAATATCGGTTGCACTGTGGCAGCTTATCCAGAGTGGAACGAAGTGCTAAAAGGCACATAAGCAGGCTGCAAGCGCCAGTGATGGAAAGACCAGACAGTGGAGAGAGAAGTAATGCAGAATGCTGAAAGATAAGATCGCATTTCGTAAGGCGCATCTAGTGATTTCATTCTGTAAACAATGTTGGAGAAGCCGAGCGGTAGTACTGGTGCAGGAAGGAAACGAGTGCAGAAGGAAAGGTGACGTAATATGGAGAGATGAGAGTAAATGGAAGTAGGATATAAGGAGAAGCGTTAGACTGACCAATTGTTCTGCGTGCGTACTCGGTGCTGAAGTCTTTTTAAGTGAAATGTAGGGTAGAGCGTACGAATTTCAGACGATGCGTGAGGGTGTAGTTGATGACTGTGAGCAGCACGAAGAATCGAAAAGCGTAAAGTGGCTCCCTCAGTAGACGAAGCCTACCGCCACGATGGCGAGTGGAGCTAGTGATGCAACTTGTAAGACAATTTGCGTAGAAAAGTGAGGGAGTGCCTGGTCCTTGTGGACGAAAAGCTTATCGCGGGCTAAAGGAATCAGTTAATCGTAGAATGCGAGGATGGCGAGATAAGGATGGTCGAATTTTTCTGATAAAGCTTGTGGATTGTGAGTGAGCGAACAAGGAGGAAAGGCGTACCACTTTATGCAATAAGTCCTCTGAAGCAGCTGATCTCGAGGAATGAAGGAAACGAGGACAGATCCACCAACAGTTGGCAATGAGCAACGGAGCCCTGTGGGCTGGTAATCTTTCGATAAATGTCACGAATACTACGGATGTGCAAGGTTGTAAATTAGATAGAGCAAGGTGAGTTGTACCATTAGGCAGAAGGTTATGTGAATGAAAGGGCAGTTACGCAAGGATATGAAAGGCGGTGCACCGAGCCTCAAAGAGGTTGCGGTGAAGCAGATTCTGGTAGACCGTTTTCCGTGGAATATAGGAGGCGATGCTATGAGGTAGTAGCTGATGCACCGTCGTCGGTAGAAGGTAGAAGGGCTGCTGGTTTTGGTGCTGAAGCTGCCGAATATCTCTGAAGACTGTGAAGAGCCTCGTAAAGGATCTAGGCATGTAAGATACCTCAGTATCCCTACTGGGGATCGAAGATCTAATCCTCAGTCTTTCAAACCACAAAATCAACAACCTGCTATCGCATAAGCATCCATCACAGCACACCCCAGGGATCACGCACCCCTCATCCAGCCCCTCCCAAACCCCTCCGCATGCATCAAGCATCTCCATGCCCATGAAGTCCGAGCAAGCAGTGGCCATGAAGGAGGCTGTCAACCCAGCGCTTATCATGGTGGCAGCAGAATACACGCCTGTGGCCGCCAGTCGATGTTTGTGCGAGAACCTCTTGGGTGCAGGGTAAGGTAGGTTCGGAGCCGTTGGCTGTGGGGCTTTCCTCGAGCGTGAGATGTAGTTGATTTAGCCCGGGATGATGTAGAGAGGGTCGCGGCTAATATTCGCGTGAACCATCTTCACACAGTAGATCGTACTTTACAGCGTGAGGACGTTCCCATGGTCAGCATTGATGTTTCAGATATACTGATCGGTTCAGGAGGCTTTCCTTGACTCTGTCGTTCGGTCTCGTAGAATAAAGGGGGCCGGACTTAGGCTAGCAATTGCAGTGGGAGTGGTCGGTCACAGAAAGAAACTTTCCCAGTACCAATATTGGTTTGTCACCATCATGCTAAAGCCCCTTGCAGGACACCAACTCTATGCTCAACCCAGAGAGACAAAGGAACGCCATAATATTTACACAAGAAGATAGCTCACAAGGCCGTGTCCCTACGCTTCAAATGCCCGATACGAACCACCACATAGTGTCCATGGCCCACGAAAATCCGAGCTAGAACCTGGCTTCCAGCGAGGAACCGGAGGTATCAATCAAAAGCCATTGCCCGAATATCAAGGAAATAACCCCAATGCACAGAAGGTAGTGTTGAAAAGGGGAGTATGGAGAGATATTCGTGTATTGCAGGCCGCTCTGCTGTGCACCGCGTGGACACGCTCGTGTCCTTCATGTAGGAGCCTGATTCCTTCAAACTCCAGATCATTGTGGAGTTTACGAGCCAAGGTATCGGTGAGGTTACTTCTCTATAACCCTTGAACCGCTGGATAATACCTGCGCAGCTCTTAGTAAGCGATTCCAAGAACGCAAAAGACCGCGACATACCAAGCAGCAACGGCAATGATCAGATACAATGTGATCAAAAGGACGCCCTCAAGCCTGGAAGGTATTAGCGTGTGGCGGCATTGGAGGTTAATGGGAATACTTACCAGTGTGACTTGCCGTCCTGGATGAGATAGTTGACCAGCAGCACGGAAACGAACAGAACAGCAATTTGGAAGCCGTCAAAAGCAAGGTTCATATTCTCGATGCCCAGGATCCAGCCAAGTACGACGATGAATGGTATTACCAGCAGGGCAATCTGCATGCTCGAGCCCACAGCTACACCGATAGCAAGGTCCTATATCGAAATGGTGTTAGCGTTTGCTTCCATATCATTTGCGGCAGTTCACATACCATCTTATCTTTGCAGGCTACTGTCACCGCCGTCGCATGTTCCGCAGCATTTCCAACGATGGGGAGGAGAATGAGGCCAACGAATGTCTTCGAAAGGCCACTGGTTGGAGTACAAAGAGCATTGATGCTGTTCACCATGTACTCAGCGCAAATTGCCACTAACGCCGTGGAAGCCCCTAGCGTGAAGACAGCGACCCAGATACTCAATTGAGGCTCTTCCTTGTCTTCTGGCTGTCTGGAAGGTACTTCTTGGGTGGCAGTTCCTCCCATAGTGGCGGACGCTTTAGCACCTATGTTTACAAGCTTTTTCGTAGCATCGCCACCCTCAACCTTGGTACGTCGCTTATCCACTTTTTGGCTAGTGGCATTGTAGATCTCGGCATGCGACTTTAACTGGAAGAACAGATAAGCCGCATATACAAGCAGTAATAAGATAGCCGTTCCACGAGAAAGAGCAGTAATATTATTGTGGTTGACCGCGTCTGTTGGGAAGGTCAGTCGATGGCAGTTTTCAGCGGCTTGGCCCAAAAAAGACTTACCAGAACCACCTGCCCATGCTTGAAAGGCAGCTGGAATGATCAAGCTAGCGACAGCCAAGGATAACAAACTGGCGGCTGTTTGAGCTACGACGACATTGAAGTGCTGTTCCACACGGTTCAAGCCCCCAAGAAAGAAACACATTCCCATGACCAAGAGAAGATTGGACAGCATGCTACCGATTAAGGATGTCTGTACAATGATGATCTCGGGTGGATGCGCAACCAGCGCGATGATCGACACGATCAATTCCACGGCGTTGCTAAGAGATAGTAAGCCTTTGCACATCCGTAGTCCGTACGTACTGCTTACCCGAAGCTCGCATTGAGTAAGCCTCCAATGGTTTCGCCCGTTCGTAAAGCAATTTCTTCAGTAGCATACGACAGCATTGCGGCGAGTGGTATGATTGCGATGAAATTGACGACAAAGACTACTACCGGGTTGATCTTGGCGTAATTTACCGCGATACCGACTGGAACCGCAATCAACAAAATATTGATATACGAGTTCAGTAGTGTAGCTCTTATTTGACCCATCGCTGTGAACTTCTTGGGTTGCTTTGACTCTGATGTAGTGGTCCGTTGTTCGCCTGTGTTGTCTTTGCCTTTGTGCCCAAAGAACGGCAATCGCCTCCTGAACGATCTTGGTTCCTCCTCTGCCACCACTGTCTGGCTTGTACCCGTCCCAGAGTCCTGGCTTGGGTCTTTGGTTTCTTCTTCCGCTGGCGCTTCCTTAAGAGTTGACGGCCCTGCTCCGCCCGCGGAAGATGGCATCGTGTTGGCATACCGTGGTCCAGAAGATGTATGATCCTCGCCTCTCCGCTTCAACTCAATCGATTGCGGGAATGCGGACTCGGACTGATTAGTCTTGGCTGCATGCAGTCCATCTTCCTCGTCCGCTTTGCGGCGCCGGGGGCCATGAAGCTTCTGAAAGGGATTGAGGTTTCGCTCATTCTCCTCGCTGTACCAAGCTTGGTATCGCGCAGCCGCTCGGTGTTTATCTGGGACAGCAGGGTAAGCCGGGATGCGGTCAGACACTGAAACAGCGGTTGATGGGACACTCACGCATTATGCGCGGACAATGGAAGCTGCAGAGTGCTCCGATCGAGCCGGTGGTGATGGTGTAATTCTGAAATATCTGGTCAGCGTGACCATAGCCTAAGACTGAGCTGAAGTAGCACGAAACGAGGGGTGCCTTACATGGTAAATGTGGCTGAGGCGTATGGATTTTCAGGCAATTGTGGAAGGATTCTGATGTTGCTGAGGTGTCATGGGGAATCGGTGGGGCGATGAAGTTTAAATACCACCAATGTCGCGTGTCACAGCATCGAAGGTCGATGAAGATTCCCGCGTTGCGTGGATTGAGATGAGTGAAGGATGTACCACAAGGATAGCAGCAACGATGTCGTCGGGTGGGAAATGAAAATTGATTGAATTCTTGACTTGTCCTAGGCGGATTTCCCGGAAGGGGGTCTTTGTTGCGCCTGCCAACTTGAAATTAGAGTGACACTTCACCCCTTGGCAGTCAGCAATGATTGGACAGGAAACTCTCGCATTTGATATGACGTAGCCGGGTCGGCGACTAGGTCGGCGTAAAGTATGGAGGCGAATGCTTCGTGGTCGTGTTCTTCCAGGGCTCGCTCGTGCGTGTGCATGTTCTTGGTGGCAAACCAGGATGGTTCTGGTACCTTTACATTCCTGATTCTCTTCGCCGCCCTATTTCCTGATCGGGATTGCGCTAAGCCAACTATACCTTCTTCCTTTGCCAAGCTTGCATTTACGGACTTCGTGAACCGGTCGCATCATTTGTTCCTCAGGCAGATTCAGCTACAGTAATCTTGCGTCCTACTGTACTCCGTACCACCGACATTCTCTCCGACCTCTTCAGTGGTGTGAGAGAGCCAACATCTTGTGATAGGGCTGGCAACGTTGAGAGACCATTATATCGATTGAGATACGATCCAACGCCCAGGCGTCGATCGCTTCCCAGAAGGATCTCGCGGGTGTCATTTGGCAGAGCAGCTGGGTGATGAACGGGTAATGAGCTGTTGCGGGAAGACTACACCAGACGCGTTTGCTTCTGCAGCTGAATTGCGTCAAACCACGGCTTACGAGGCCGAAAGGAAAACAATTTTTGGTCTGAGATCTGCCTAGTCCCAGACACAATACTCAGATGCAAGGAACATCAAAAGCATAATATCTAAGGCGTCCTCAATGTGGGATAATGCAACTCGTCTGCTACGACGACCAGTTTCGTTCTACTGCTCGCTAAGTAAGCTGGTGTAGCTCTCGCGTACAGCAGGTGGCTAAACGCCATGCCTTGACGTAGATGCGGTACAGTGTAGAGAAAACGCTCGATACATAGCTTCTCCTGGGCCAGTGCTGCGTCAGATCTCATAACGGGCTGGAACAGCATGATGCAGCAGAGGTGTTCCTTATCTGTCCACGATGTATCTCTTTCGGAAGCAAACGTGCTTCTAAATTTAGATTTGTTTCCTTCTTTTACAATCGCAACAGGTGATGTGATACAGATCACTGCCGCCGACGACACAGGAGACGTGCAGACCGAGACCCTGCCGTCGAAGGGCTTTGATGGAAGTTCGAAGCAAGCTGCTACTTCGAAAGAAAATGAGGAGTTACTTCCCTTGGACTTACCGCGGCTCACAGATGAACGTTTCGATATTACAAAAGGTTACTTCTTCATTGTCGAGAATGTACCTCCAGTTTTGGCGACCAAGATTCATGGCGTGCAGGTCGGTTGTCCGATGGTCCAGCGAAGGTAATGCACCTAAGCTCACAATTTTGCCTCAATGTAGGTTTCAATGTCAGCGCACGCTGCCAATGCTCTTGGCCTGAGGAACAGATCCCAAGTACAACTTAGAAAGGCAAGTAGCTTCAAAGTTCTCAGGAAAAAAAATCGTACTAACGAAGAAGGTTGACCCCACGATCTGCAATGCCTCTCATGTTGAGATCGTTTTCCGTGATGAGTACCTCAACCGCTCCGATATGTGGGCTTTATTCATGAATGACCTAGCGAATCGGACGGCCTACCAGGACCAGAAGATCTGGTCTATGCGTACTATCAAGGCGTCCGTCAAGTACATATATATTCGTGGCCAGAAAGTTCAATCTGCAGTCTGTACTCCCTCTACTAAACCAATATTCCGTAGCGAATCTGCTCGTTATGTTCTCTTCATCCAGATGTCGAAAGAAATGTGGGATTTTGATGGCAGTGGCAGCGGAGAGGTCATGTTCAGCAAAGTAATAAACGGTTTTTTACCGGAATTATTCAAGCGCTGGGAGCGGATTAACGCCCGACACTTGGTCACCGTCATCTTATTCACCAGGATGCAGTATGAGACGGAGCCAGCTCTTGGTGGTACCCTTGCAGGTGGCCTCGGGAGGAACCCTGGTGTCAAGTGGAACGAGGAACAGTATTCGGACTTCTACCGTGTAGTCGTCAGTGACGTGGGCAGCGGAGAATGGCCTGACATACTGGCCCGATTGAAGCTTGAATTCAGGTCTTTCCTTCGTGACGTCTCAGTCCGCCAACCACGCTCGAAAGTACGTTTATCGTTTGGCGACGGCGCTTTCGATGAGTCTCCTGACTGGGTTATCTCTGGACAGCCATGCATAGCTGCTTGTGGGAACATTCTGGAAGCGATCAGCCTTGGATTAGAACATTTTTCCTATGACCACATCGACCGTGATCTCGTTAGGACTGGTGCCTCCATTGCTATTGTCACTCCAGGTACTGGACTATTCGACGTAGATCACCAGCTACTGGTCACAACGACAGACAATCTGGTCGCAAATGGAATTGACATTGACCTGGTCTGCTTGGCCAGAATGCCGCTGCACTCAGTCCCGCTTTTCAGGTACAAGGAACATCAACCTGGAGCAAGACGCCAAGTCATGGAAGAAGTCCAGACACGCAATGTGGTATCATTCGACTCATCGCCTCCTGGATCTACAGCATCCTCTATATATCATCCTATAGTGGCTCCGTCTCCGGAGGACAGTACTCAATCGGTAGAAGCAGAACAAGATGGATGGTGCATTCCCTATTGGATCGATGTCTCATTCTGGACATCGCCCTCCGAAGATGGTTCTGAACAGCCCAAGAAGCTGCAAAGGCTTTCAGGTACCTCTTTGAAATCATCATCGGGTCATTTACACAAGCCTTTCCGACCCAGGGTTAGAATGTATGAACTACAGATGTTGGGTGTTATGGAGGACGCGATGGCCAATATATCCATTCCCTATATGATGCCCACAGAGTGGCGCGTGGCGACTTCCATGGCTTCGGGCCCGGCGAAGCATGTACTAAATCAAGAGCCCAGCTCCGGTGACCTTCGTGTCAGATCCCTAAGCAGTAGTCTCGCATCATCACTCCCGTTTTCGCCCAATTGGAGAGCCAAAGCTACCCCCACGAGCCGACAGCTCATTGAGTACATAACCCTATATGACGAGGAGATTTTCCGAAATCCGAATGTGGGACAAACATCAGCGCTGAGACAATCACGATGGACGTCTAGCAAACGAACTATGCGCCGACCTGGCGACCCGAAAAACCACCCTTACAAGCCCAGTTTATTACCAGGTTACGGACCATCGTTTAAGGAGACCTATCATAGCTTGCTGGCTAACCATGCTCCGAATGTTACAACTCAATCTTTGTTGGGAAGCCAATCCAGTCATGTGAAAGCCTCCACGAAGTCAGTCAAGAAAGGTATGGAGAGCAAGTCTCGTCGATTTCCACGACAGTTTAGTAGTCTAGGTCCTCGAGGGTTCGGCATTGCAGTACCCAAAGCCATTGCTAGCACTGAGCTTACTGCCGAACATGCGCAATCCAGGTCTTTGTTGGGTCAAAGTCTTCGACTGCAGATATCCAAGAATCCTACAAGTGCAATCTCGACCAAAAGACGTGGCGTCAAACCCGGCTCCAGTCTGATCAACCCACACTCACCGAGCTCTAGTATCGATCGCCAAGAACACTCGCCATCATCCGATTCCGATGCCCATAGCTCATCAAGACCCATAGCAATCAGAAAGACTACGGCAATCCGCATCCAAGACGACAGCGACGACTCACACAGCCAGCATGAGCATACCTCAATCAAGGCGCGAAAGCGGGATCACAGCTGGCAAAGAACCTCAGAACTTGACGAAGAAGACCTAGGTCACCATACTGTGACTCTCCGAGAAGCCGAAGTCAGCGATTCGTTGCATTCACGCAATACTACGCGGCGCACGGGCATGGCTCCCTGGCTGACGATCGTGAATCCATCAAATCCGAAGCCCAACATATCTTTACTAAATCGGCTAGGACGATGGCAACATGTCTTTCCTCGCCCGCTCCGCGCTTCGAACATCAAATGGAAATCTCTCTGCTCTCCCGCCGCCGTACCTCTAACTACGGAGGACTTTCCAACCGCTAAGCAGCTTTCTGAGGACTATGATCAGCTGGCCTACAGTATGGATATGCCTAAAGATGACGAGTTATCAGAGCAATCTCGATCCAGCAATTGGCTACTCAGGGAAATGATATCCCTCCGTCTGTCTTATGGTTATCAAATCGCAGTTCGCTCAGAAGAGCCAGAACAATTAGACGTATTTGACAAGGGGCTTTCTGCCCACGGTGAGATAAAGCTCTTCAAGGGCGGCAGTCTCCACGTGTTAAGATGCGTTGAAGGGAATGCGATCAGGGTGATTTGCTTCAGCCATCATTCCACCACAGATACGTTGGCGGAGGTTAGTAGCAACGAAGGAATGGTCTACAAGCCATCGATTCGAACCATGTTAGCTGAAACTTATACGACTCGGACAATGAAGATAATCCCAAAATGCGAGCACTTCGACTGGCGAGAGCTTGATGCACTGGTCGCTGGCCATGGCAAGAGACAGCTTACTGAAATCCCTGAGGGTCTCCCATTTTGGCGCGCACGCTTCGTGTTAATACCTATAGATCCGCCAAGCAACCATCGCCGTCCATTGCAGCCACTCAATGAAGACAACGACGAGGAAGTCAGACTGGAGGGCATCCGCAAGTTGACGCAAATGTGGCAGAAGTTTAGATATGTACCTGCGGATGAGCGTCGCTTTCAACCCTCCACGCGGAGTCGCAAGGACACGAATCCATTGGACATCATGTACCAGACTCGAGATCTGTCTGCAATAGTGGCAGCCGAGAAAGAGAACATGGCGGAGAACGCAGTGACAGGCAAGCCTGCCGAGCTACTACTAGAGTCGGAACTCTTCCAAAGATCCAACCCAAACCTTGACTTACTCGCGCAAACCATTCAAGGTGAGAAAGGAATTCGGATGAGAGACAGGCGGTGGCACTGGAGGTTACACTATAATTGTTTCATCGGCTTTGAATTTACTAGTTGGCTTCTACAAAATGTTCGCGACATCGACACCCGTGACGACGCTGTTGAATACGGCAACGAGCTGATGAAGAAAGGCCTTTTTGAGCATGTCGAGCAGCGGCATAACTTTCGTGACGGCAACTACTTTTACCAGATAGCCAGTGACTATCGCGCGCCGCGGCCGGAAGCAAGCACCTGGTTTGGATCACGGAAACCAGTTTTCCCAATCCAGCCCCCGGAAGATGCAGGTGCAAACTTTCCAACTGATCTAGGTTCACGTGCAGGCTCAAACGCAGGTGAAAAGGTCAAGGATGACGCGCTGACGCCCACTACAAACAAGCAGACTTTGGGCGTCGTCCTTAGCAAGTCAATGCTTTACGATGTTGACCATCGAAAACGGTCCTACCGGCCTGAGTTGATTACCCTTCACTATGACCGTCTCCATAACCCAGATAATTGCTACCACATTCGTATAGATTGGCTGAACGTTACATCGAAATTCATTGAGGATGCAATCGTGTCCTGGGCTACTACGGCGGAACGCTTTGGATTGCGACTGGTCGAGGTTCCGTTGACAGAGGCCAGCGCTATCACTGACATACATCCATTCCGAGCTCCATACCGGATCTCTCTCGCGCGTTCTCCACCCGACAAGCAACCTAAGCAGCAGGCATACCTCGACGCCAAAGGTTTCTCAAGTCACGACGCAAACGAGAAACATCTCTATCAGAAGTCCATACTCAAGAATTTTGAATACGTTCTCGACTTCGAGGCTGCGAACGACTTTCCTCAAGATGTAGATGTTGCCTATTCCTGGGGCAAACCTGACTACAAGTACCCGCAGTATATCCATCGCTCAGGCAAAGTGCTAGCGCAAATCACCGACGAAGGCGATTTCATGCTTCTTGCTAATAGACTTTATAACGACCGCGATACAGCAGTTCAGGATACATCAACGTCAGACCTAGACGTCGATCGCAGAAGTCATGCCGCTCGCACAGCCGGTTTCCAACATTCGCCTCGTGCGTCGCCATTTTCCTCGCCAATGATCAGGCCTACGCCCGAGATACTTCCACCTCACCAGCCCATTTTAATGCCATGCTACCGCACCCCTGAGCAGCTCATGGACGAGCTGCAGAACTTCTGTCACAACGAATCGGCATTGGAAACTTTGTATAGCGAGATTCTAAATAAGCCTGCGGTGCCTGGACAACGGACCCCGTATCTTGAGGGTACCATTCCAGCAGTGGGTTTGCCGCCCAGCCTTTCGCTCGGAGAAGGCGGCCGTGGATAGTTAGAGTCTTGGTCAGAGAGCCTTCGGTTGATCCATTTGAATCCTAGGCCAATAATGCTACATCATGCGACTAGGGAAGTCAACAGCCAATAGGCCCCGGTGACTATTTGTGGTTATGTTATATTTCCATGTGTATCTAGCAACAATTCAATGATCTTGAATTGAATTCCGTGATACTGACTCGACAATCAGCTCCGAGTATGATTTGTGCCGAAGTCCTCTACGATCGTCTCCCCCAATTATTTATGTTACAACGTGTCTTCATAAATGATACGGAAATAGTTTCCCATACCCAAGCGGTAGCTAAAATCATTTCAGATACCCAACAGGCCAACGCAATCACGCATTGACGTGTAGACCATCTATTAACCAAGGCGGGCGATAATTAGCGATAAACGTACTTCGTGTTAGGGGGGTTAATTGTTAGCGTGACAGGGGTGGATTTCGCCAGGATCTCACCAAAATAAAATAAGGTAAATTAACATTTAACCTCGTGGATACGAAGTACATGCGAAATTTTTTATCGAAAGAGGTTATCGTGCTGGAGTGGCAACACAATTGCTTATTGCGTTTCCATTGGCAATGTCGTCAATGCGTAATTGCGTCGACTTGTTGGGTATTCAAGATTATTTCAGTTGCCGCTTGCGTATAGGAGACTATTGCCGCAAATGATATGATCCTGCGCAGTCACGATCAGCACAAGGATTCACAATAGCTTCAGCAGAGTGACCTTCAGTGACCAAATGTTCGCAGCAGCCTCCAGTCTGTTCTCTTGGCGCAAAGTCTCCAATCAACTTCTCTACAGAATTAAACGCCTGAAATCATGAAACAGAGTTGAACGGAAATAGCAACATCAAGGAAGAAACATTTACTGTCCATGCTTGGATTCCTGATGGATGCTCCTACCCAAACAAACAGTTCAATGACTCTATTCACTTCGTCGTCTGCCCAGCAACCTGAAATAGCATGCTTCACAAAACGCAACTCACCTCAGTAGTCCAGTATTTTACGACTTGTTTGCCTATCCATTGGTCAAGAGGCTCTTCAACCTCCTTGTCAGCATGATGATAGACGTAGAGCAAGCGCCATAAGAGCCAGTGAAGGTGTGCTTCCTCACTATATCCATCCATGGTCTGCTAGTTCAGAGGAATCCAATCTCCTTTGATTGATGTCCATCATCTGGTATTTGTTGTAGGCCTGGTCGTCCACTTGATTCTTTATCTCATAATCCTGGTTTATTGTTCTTTGCTCAACGTCTGCAATTGCTGCTGGACAGCTCCTTTACATTCTACCTCAATGGCTTCAACCGTCATTCAGAAAGATAATTCCGAACAAGGGTGCACCGTTCATGTCGTCGAAGAAGCTGACCTAGAACCCTCTCCGTTATCTCAAGGGCCTCCGGAACTCCAAATCTGGCCAAGATTTCTAACAGCTGGCCTTCATGGCGTTGTTGTCCTCTCAACAGCAACAATCATAGGCCTCCTCGCGCATACGTCCTCAGACTATTCTAGGACACGCGGTATCAATTTCGGTGGTTCCAACCACTCATGGCCAGCGGATCTCGACTTGCATCCCGCAGTCATCTATCTCATCATCGCTTCAATCAGTCTACTGGCCTCTTCCGTGTGGTCTTGCCTCACTATCTACTATCTGAGACGCCCCTCCTTTTCCTCAGCAGAAATGGCGTCGGTGATGCTCAGCCTTGTGCTCCTCATACTCTGGATCGCTGCCGACTCAATTGAGGGTCAGTCTGAGCTGACGCCAAAGAGGAGTCTTCTCTCCTGGGCTTGCCGGCGTGGAAGTAGTCCAACCAATGTTCTCGTCCGTTATGGCTCGATATGTGCGGAACAGGTGAGGGTTCTCTAGGTTGTATGTGCTTCTCAGAGCTAACGATTATTAGCAAGCTGTCAAGGGTGTCGCGGTCGTTGTCACCCTGGCACATTTTGGGATTGCCTTGAGTACCGCCATGACCTGGCACTTTGCCGAGACGAGAGCCGAGACGATCTCGATGCCGTGGAGGGTTAAGCATTAGTTGTGGGCTTTACACTATATAGGGTTTCGAAGTCAAAAGTTTCCATCTGACGCTGCTTACCTGGTGTCGAGCCTAGAAGTTGAATCGTGGGAAGTTGGAGATAAAATGACAAGCCCTACCGCGCCTTAGGTGACATCCAAGGGGAGTGGTAAAAAAAACTGTTGATAATCTTAGTCCGCAAGGGATCAACACAACTCCGACTGCCGAGCACAGCAGCATCACATTACAAACACCCAGATCGCTTGCCAGACGATTTTGCCATTGCTGTCAGCTGCTAGCTCCTCATCAAGCACTCTGTCGGTCTGTCATCTAACACGCCGTCTGATCATTGTCGGCCCTTCTTCCTGCACTACTGTTCGCGACAATTTACTACAGTGTCAGCTACCCATCGAATATCTTGTCAGCTCTGTCAACAAGCATTTCCTCAACTCTGTTTCCTAGCACCCTGCACCTTTGCACCCGCTAATGCGTTTGCCCTCTTTGTTCTGTTTACGAAATGGACACTGAATACCCTAACACGGCTCAAAAATATATCAAGACCGTCGACAAGTATATCGGCAAGCAAGACCTGCATCCTCTGGTTCAAGCAATCAACCAGGATGAGCAAAGCCACCGCAAACTAGTAGCCGTGATGGAGCACGAAGTCAATGCGATCCGTTCCCGCTCTCAAGACCTCGAAGAGAACGAGATAACGATCGCGCAGAAGGCCTTCGTCTACTTCTTTGCGTCCAATATGCATGCAGCGATCCACATCTACGTGGAGGAAATCTTGGGTATCGAGTTCGCACCATCGGCGAACAAGGCTTCACTGCTTCAAGGTTCGATCGATGTACGAGCAGGACTGCTCGAGGGTATGCTGATCAACATGTCAACTATCAATCCCTGCTTCAGCTAACAGTCTCTGCAGCCAGCAAACAGGGTCAGGGCTCTGAATCTGCTGCTTCCATCCAGACTGATACTCACGCCATCCCGGCCAATGCTCATAGCCAGGACATCGTAGCTTCTCCCTCACCAGCGGCAGCCTGTATCGCTAGACTTTCGCGCCTGGAAGGTTTGCTTGAGCAAGCCGAAAAGGAGTTTCACGGGGCCCAGCCCGGTAGTTACGAGGAGAGAAACGCAGCCAAGTTCCTTCGTGATACTATCGATAATACCATCGAGTAAGTTATATATTCTAACAATCTCTACCCCTTCTGAGATTGTGAAAAGCGCGAAGACAAGCTTCTTGGCTGAATCACCTGACGGAATGCTGAAATCGGGGTCTTGTAGGTATGTTGAGACCCTACGCCAGATGAAGGAGCTTGAGTCTGGTGAAGATTACGAAGGGAGAGTCTCTACACTTCAGCAACTTCGCGAGATAGCAGATGCAGCAGCACGACAAGGATACAATGGGAAGCCACGACCCTTCGAGCGAGCACGTCAGGCCCCTCCCTCCCGTCCTTCGCTTAGACGTGAGGACGCAATCCTACGTAGTCCTGGAGCTCCTGGCCGGTCTGCAGTCAACCGTATCCGTCTCAATCGCGGACGAGAGCAGCGTGGCGGAGAGCGTCGCGGTGAGGGACGCTGGACTATAGATAGGTACCGGCCTGCCCGTCGTGGGTAAGGCAAGATGTCATGTCGACGGGTTCACGTGTTGTGGAAGGGAGGGATTGGGGAAAATTGGGGAACGGCCAAACCTGCAATTCGTAATAACGGTGTTTGACAATGATACTTCGCCGGGGTTGATGGTTCGAATGCACTGCACTACCTGTCAAATGACTTCGTTAAATATCTTTTAATCGAGCTAGACTAAACCCTAAGATCACGTGGGTGTCGCGACCCCCAAGCGTGCCAGATCCTCTCGCTCGACAATCTCATTACACACTTTCATGGGACATCGTCCCCAACTGTAACTTTCACAGTGTCATTGCGCCTCTCCCCAGCCATGTACTGGACCCGCCATGCTACACGAACTCCTCCTGGCACTCTCCGGTCATCCATCTCCCCTCCTTCATCACCCAACAGATAAGCCCGCAAGTGGTTCACTCCACGAGCACCTTTCGCCTGCGGAAAACGTCCTTCTTCAGCGCCTCGCGCAAGACCTTGGCGAGAAGCACAAGAACGTCCGAGACAATGCCGCCAGAATCAGCTCCACCCATCCCTCCACCGTCTGCCGAGCGATAGCTACGGCAATCACCCTGACGCATCTTGAGAAATTCCAGCAAACCATCCTCGACGTTGAGAAAGACATATTGGACGAGAACCCAAGCTTCGTTGGAGCCTACAATATCGTACCTCTGTCTGGAATTGCTGGGGCATTCGATGGGTGGAGCCGCAAGCTGCAATGGCTGCTGAGCCTGGTGAACTACGTACAAGAGGGGGTTACGCTGGGAGAAGGGAATAAGGAGCATCCACCGTGCACAGCAGCACATGTTATTAACTGGCTGCGAGACTCGGCGAATACTGGGTACCCCGACATTGAGCAGCTCTCTTACCAGCTGATCGAGGTTGCAGAGAGGGCATGGCTTCGGTTGCTGTCGGCTTGGGTACTTTATGGAAAACTACCAAGCCTTAGGACAACAGATTTCTTTGTGCACCGCTCAGTGAGAGGAGGCGAGCAAGAAGGAGTGAATGAGGAGTACGAGGTCAAGCAACATCTGATTCCGAATTTTGTCTTACTGTCGACTGCCAGCTCGGTCCTTTTCATCGGCAGGTCTATAAACAATATCAGGAACCGAGCTTCTGCAATGGACCAAGGGCTGTGGAACAGACAGTCCCCTGAATTAGCCCTCCTTCCAAGCCATTTAGAACATCTTTCATTGCTTAAGCCCCCAATCAGCGCGTCAAGCTTCTCAACAGCCATCTCTTCGGTCCGACTCTCTCTTTCACAAAACGTCCTACAGAGACTGCTGCCAATTTCTAAGGTCATAGAGATCCTCCGGATCCTGCGAGACTTCTTTCTTTTAGAGCGCGGCGAGTTCGCAATCGCATTGATAACAGCTGCCGATCAGCGACTGGCTTCAAGACAGAGTCGCTTCGCGGACAAGCTAGGCACCAAGAATGCCAGTGGTCTAAAGAGCGCCATTATTAAAGAGGGTGAGGTGTCTGCTGTCCTCGCACGAACATGGGCCGCTATGGTGTCTTTGCAGTCCGCTGACGACGAGGATATCGACGAAGACCTCGAGCTCGCTCGCGATCTGGTCAGCCTATCACTTAAGTCTCTAGGCCCGATGCCCAACGAGAATGGAAGCGGCATTATGCCAACATTTGATGATCTCCTACTCCCCTCCCCAACAACATTAACCCTTCACATCCCCTCTCCCCTCGACCTCTTCCTCACCTCCTCCGAAGTGCAAACCTACTCCCACATCCACGCATATCTCCTCACCCTCCGCCGCGCCCACCACCGCCTCGCCGAGACCTTCCTTCTCTCCGTCCTTCGCCGAGACCATCCGTCCCCTAAAGCCCCCTCCCACCTCCCTTCACAAATCCAGCTTAAAATTGTCGAGCGCATGCGACACCGAGCGAATTACCGAGTTAAGCTTCTCCGCCCCGTGTGGGCAACTATCAGCTCCGCCGCCTTCCTTCTCGCAGAACTAGCCGCATACCTCGAAGGCGAAGTCGTCAAATCGTCCTGGATCGCCTTCCACACCTGGCTCGATCCCAATTCCTCCTCGAAAACCTCTAGTAGCCGGCCGGGGACATCTTCTTCTGCAACCTCCTTTGCACCACTAAATTCCAACGCTTCACTACCATTGCGGCGCTCCGTCCAAACCCAAAATACAAAAATTCTCAACCACGACCCAGAAACCATCACACGCGCACACCGCGCCTATCTCTCTTCTCTGACTCACGCCCTGCTCCTCACCACCCCTGAATTCACAACCCGGCTCCGAAGTCTTATGGACGCAGTCGATCACCTCTCTGCACTAATGCAGCGGCTGGAGACAGTCTACCGAAACTTGGATCTCGAGGCGGACATGGGCGTTGTTGATACGTTTTCGAACTACAAGGCCGAGGAGAGGGATTTGCTGAGGGAGGTGGACGGGGCAAGATGGAATGTGGAGAAGGGTATGAAAGGGGTAGTGAGAGCGTTGAGGGAGATCGACGCTGACCGGACTGGTGGAGGTAGTCGGGCTATTGACATGGGTGGTTTAGATCCGGAGAATGATGTGTTCATTCCAGAAAGGGCTGGGGGGCTGGATAGGCTACTCATGAAGCTGGACTGGGGTGAGATGAGTATGGAACTCTGAGTATGCTTAGATTGGGCATGGGTGGAATGCTTTAGATAGATGCCCAAGGCGGCACTGGAGAGGGACATGGTTCACAATGATGAGAACCTACGACTTTCCATGAGACCGGGATCAAACAAGAACAGATATTGGTACTTTCGATCCCTTTTCTTCAGACTGATCGAACTTTGGACTGCAACTCTGATGCCAAGGCTCGCTTAGCGCACCGAATGGGAAGACTTCAAAGCCAGAATGCTGATTGTGATCTAAAAGTGGATCCCCCACCCAGGGCCGACGAGCACCCCTACATGTAGGTGGGCCACACCTCAATTTCCATATCACCTCAATTACCTAAAAAGCGACGATTTTCTAGTATCTAGTATAACTTCACGCCACCACAACCAAATTTGATAAATAACGCGTCAAATTAAAGTCTTTACTGTGCTCTATAAATCATGCATAGAAAGTTAATCAATTGGAGGAGAAATGGTGGATATTTAGGTGACGAAAAAGGCAGTTCTCCGGGTTAAAAAAACACCTCTTTGAGAAGAAAATCACCACGAATTAACAAAGCAAGCAAATGCGCATTTAGACGACTGATTTAATACTATTAAATAGTCTTCTAGACGCAGGCAAAAGATCCAGAAGATCGACGTTCAAAATAGGTAGACAAAACACATAGTTGTAGGACTATCTAGATGTTGCTTGCAATAAATATCTTAGGACTATACTTAGGGTTGCGATTTATTGGTTCAGGCAAATCAAGAGATTCGAGAAGATCCTACAAATGCGTGTTCCCTACATCTATTTTGCTGGTGCATCCCCAAGCCAATTTCCAGTTAATTAAAGGTCCTTATGAATGCTCAGAATCAGCCGTCTAAATGCGCATTTGCTTGCTTTGCTAACTCGTGGTAATTTTTTTCTCAAAGAGGTGTTTTTTTAACCCGGAGAACTGCCTTTTTCGCCACCTAAATATCCACCATTTCTCCTCTAAATAACTAACTTTCAATGGATGATTTATAGAGCTTGATAAGCGCTTTCATTTGACGCGCTGTTTACATAATTTCGATGTGGTGCGGTGGAATTATACTAGATACTAGAAAATCGTCGCTTTTTAGGTAATTGAGGTGATATGGAAATTGAGGTGTGGCCCACCTACTGGCGCTCGCGGCAGGAGGTGGGGCATCCACTTTTAGGAAGAACATAGTGGTGTTGATATCTCCTAGTGCTGCTAGGTTCGAGGTAGTCATCAGAAAGCAGCCGTGGCATTCATAATCCGTTTACTGCCACCGCCCTTGGTACATCTTCGCTCTTTATCCAAATTACGGCCTCTCCCTCCCCCCAGACTCAGGTCAACCTATTGCATGCCCAGAAGCTCCGTGTCCAACATGGCAGACAGTCCTCCCTCCCTCCTCTCCTTCCTCCAGGCCTCGCACTCCACCACCATCCCCTCCTCCACCACCGAGTCAGACATCCCCACACTTTCCCCAGCCCTCTACCCCCAAACCACCTACACCCACCCCGAAAAGATCGAGATCTCCCAATGGCTCACCACCTCCGCCCGCTTCGCCACATCCGCCGAAGACGAAGCCAAACATGCCGAACGGCTCGACTCGCTAAACACCCACCTCTCGACCCGCACAACGCTGCTGGGATCCAAACCCTCGATCGCGGACCTGGGGATGTATCACCGCCTTGCACCTACGGTAATGGCATGGACGCCCGAAGAGCGGACGGGCGAAAAGGGATATCGCCATATCGTGCGATTCATCGTCTTCGTGCAGAATGCGCCGGTGTTTGGGCTTCGCATCCCAGAGGGCGAGAAGGTGGAAATTGACATCGACAATGTACTATTCGTGAAAAAGCCCGTCGACGCCAAGGAAGAAAAGGAGCGAAAGAAGAAAGAGAAAGCCGCCGCATCCACAAACGGCGACCAACAACCCCTCGTCCTCGGGCGAGGCAAAGACCGTTCCTCCACACCTCCCTCCACCGACACCCCACCTCCCCCACCAAAAAAAGCCCCAAAGGAAAAACCCCCCAAAGCGCCCAAACCCTCCAAACA
>JAABUS010001669.1_pt1 | contig 46853 bp, 44 predicted proteins | sample 5560161 | NCBI WGS metagenome assembly JAABUS01 (sample SAMN10711885, study PRJNA513376) | rock metagenome | isolation source: Antarctica rocks | place: Antarctica: Victoria Land, Trio Nunatak nord | collected 2016-01-04 | reverse complement strand
TTCCAGGTATGTGGAGCCGGACAGCAAAGGCAATTTTTGGGTGGGGCACGCTTACCAGGGACTGTATAAGTTAAACCTGACAAACGATTTGAAAGATGCAAAAAGTATCCGGTTTTATGATCGGAAAAATGGTTTGCCCAGCAATTATCATATCGGGATTTTTAATTTGGAGGGTCAGGTTGTTTTTGCAACAGGGAAAGGGTTTTATCAATATGATGAAATCAGCGACCGTTTTGTAAAATATCAGCAGCTTAACAGCATGTTGGGTTCGTATGCTTTTTCCAACAAACTGATCAAAGCTGGCGATAAAAAATACTGGTTTATCAATCATGGGAAAATTGCACTGGCGGATTTGGTACAACCCGGCCATTTAAAAATAGATTCAAACAGTTTTAGTGAATTGAACGGTCGGATGCTGCAGACTTATGAAAATATCAGCAGGATCAATGCTTCACTTTACCTAATCAGCCTGGATGATGGCTTTGGGATTTATTATGCCGGAGCTTCAGCAATGTCAGATCGCCCGGTTTTACCAAATGTACAGATCAGAAAAGTAGAAAACACTAGTGGCGACACAACGGATTTAGTGCCTATTAACGAAAATAGTGATGCAAAAACAGTATTTCCATACCGTAAAAACAGTTTGCGCATTTCTTATTCATTGCCTTATTACCGGCAGGTTAAAGTCCGGTTTCAATACCAATTACAAGGTTTTAGCAACAAATGGTCAGATTGGAACAGTCAAACACAAAAAGAATTTACCAACCTGCCAGCCGGAAATTATCAATTTATAGTTCGTGCACAAGTCAATGATCAAATTACATCAGGTGAAGCCACATATCAATTCGTTATCCTGGCTCCTTGGTATGGCAGTGGCTGGGCATACTTCTTTTATGCCCTGTTTTTTGTGTTGCTGATCTGGCAGTTGCGCAATTATTATCAGCATAAATTAAAAACACACCAGGCTTTTATCCAGCAAAAACTGCAAAAAGAAAAAGAAGAATATTTAAAACAGGAAGCTTTATCCAACCAGCAGCATTTGGTGGAGTTGAAGAACGAACAATTGCAAACCGAATTGGCCAATAAAGGCCGGGAGCTGACCAATTCGGCTATGAACATCGTTTATAAGAACGAACTGATGCAAAAGATAAGGGACGAACTGATTGCTTTACGGGACGATAACGGTAAAAAGCTCTCCGCAGACAACCTAAAGAAGATACAGAAAGTAATTGATGAAGGTAAAGTAGATGAGCGCGATTGGAATTTATTCGAAACCAGTTTTAACGATACACATGAAAGCTTTTTTAAAAAACTAAAAGTGGGGCATCCCGAGCTGGTGCCGAATGATTTGAAGCTTTGTGCCTTTTTGCGCATGAATATGAACAGTAAAGAAATTGCTTCCCTGCTCAACATTACTTTACGCGGCGTAGAGATCAGGCGATACCGTTTGCGCAAAAAACTGAATTTAGGGCATGATCAGAACCTGGTTGAGTTTCTCATGAACCTGTAACTACTACATCATTCCCTCTCCTTACTGTTTTTTAAATTTTCAATACTGGTTGTAAAAACTGTTTTTTTATATTGATAAGGTTTGTCTTTTAATATAACTACTCCTGAATTATACTCGTAAACAAAGCATTGCCTTGTTTTACCAAAATTGATGTAGTAATGTTGAGTAAGATTTTTTTGGGATTGTCTGATTGTAATTAGAGATTTGAACCCGTAAACCAATTAACCACAAATTATTATTTATGAGAAAACTATTTACCAACCTAAGCGGTGCGGTACTGGTGTGTATTCTTTTTATTAATGTTTCTTTTGCCCAGCAAAATATCAGGGGGAAAGTTACTGATGCCACTTCAGGGGAAACCCTGCCCGGGGTAAGCGTTTTAGTAAAAGGAACTACAACAGGTACACAAACAGATGTGAACGGTACGTTCAGCGTCAATGCACCTGCAAATGCCACGCTTATTTTTACCTACATCGGTTATACTACCCAGCAGGTGGTCGTTACCAATCAAACATCGATTGACATTAAACTTGCTGCCGAAGCAAAACAACTGGCACAAGTAGTAGTAGTTGGCTATGGCACACAACGAAGGAGGGATGTAACTGGTGCAGTAGCCAGCGTAAACGGTGCCGAATTAGCTAAACAGCCGGTACAAACACCAACCCAAGCTTTACAAGGCAAAGTAGCAGGTGTGCAGGTACTATCGTCCGGACAGCCTAACTCTGCACCTATATTGCGTATCCGCGGGACAGGTTCTGTATTGGGTGGGGCAAATCCATTGTATGTGGTAGATGGTGTATTAACAGATGACATACGGAATATCAATAATTCTGATATTTTAACTCTGGATGTGTTGAAAGATGCATCGGCTGCAATTTATGGGGTTCGCGGTGCAAATGGTGTGGTTATCATTACCACCAAAAAAGGCAAGAACGGCCCTGCTATTGTCAGTTATGATGCCAATGTAGGTTTCAGGCAAGTTGCCAACCAGATCAAATTGGCAGACAGGGGACAATACGTTTCTTATTTAAACGATGCCAATCCCGGCAGGATAGCAGCAGATGATAAAGCCCCTTTAACTATTCCGGGAACTACAGATTGGGCCAAAGCTGTTTCACGACAGGCTTTTACAACCAATCACAATATCTCTGTTGCCGGAGGATCAGAAAAAAACACGTATTTTATTAGTGCTAATTATTTGGACGACCAGGGTGTGATCAAAACCAACGGATTTCAACGGTTCACCTTTCGGGCAAACAATGATGTAAACATAACAGACAAATTAAAATTCAGTGAGCAGTTGTCGCTCAGCCGCGGTGCCGAGCAAACGATTGATATTAATGGCATTTATGGCAATGTTTACCGGGTCGCACCAATTATTGCTTCAATCGATGGCAACGGCAAATATGGAAATACTTCTGCCTGGGGCAATGTTGGCAACCCTTTACTGCAATTGGACAAAGCAAATAATTTTACATTGAATAACCGTATCCAGGGCAATGTTGCTTTGGATTATAAACCGATAAGTTCGCTTACCTTGCATTCTGCTTTTAATACAGATGTACGTTACAACAATCAAAAAAACTATCAATACCAGTTTAATGCCGATGGCAATACGTTTACAGTAGGAGGCGGTAACCAGCGCCAAAATAACAGTTCTTTATATGTACAGAACGATGATTCCTACCAGTACACTTGGGACAATACAATTACTTTTGATAAAACATTTGACCAGCATCATTTAACTGTGCTGGGTGGTATTGTTACAGAAAAAGGCAAGTCAAATTTTATTAACGGAACGCGCCAGGATGTTCCTGCTAACAAAGACCAATGGTTTTTAAATTTAGGAAACCCGGATTTAAATGCAAGTAACAATAACGGGGGTGGATTATTCACCAGGCAATCTTTTCTAGGCCGGGTGAATTATGGTTATGCCGGAAAGTATTTGTTGAGCGGTTCTTTCCGACGGGATGGAAGTTCTAAATTCAGTGTTCGTTACGGCAATTTTTATACTGTTGGTGCAGGCTGGGTAATTTCAGAAGAATCATTTTTAAAAGACAGTCATATATTCGATCAGTTGAAATTGCGTGCCAGTTATGGAAAATTAGGTAATGATAATATTGACCAATCACTGTTTATTATTACGGCAACCTCAAACGTACCCTATTATTTTAATAACGGACAGTTAAGTTTAGGCAGCGTGATCCAGGATATTAAGGACCCTAATTTGAAGTGGGAAACAACAGGCCAATTTGATCTGGGCTTAGACTTTGCTTTTTTAAATAACCGTTTAACAGGTGAAGCTGATTATTACAATAAAAAAGTGCAAAATGCTTTAACCATTGTAAGCTTGCCGGGAATATTGGGAGATCCTAATAATCAATATGTAACAAATGCCGCATCTTATAGCAATAAAGGTTTAGAGTTAGGCTTAAGGTGGAATGATAAGATCAACGATAAATTATCTTATAGTATAGGGGCCAACATCAGTTACAATAAAAACAATGTGATCGGTTTAAATGGCGGCCAAACATTGTATGCCGGCGGTGCCAACTCACGTACCATTACCCGTACAGATAACGGACAGCCTATTGGCAGTTATTATGTTTTGCAAGCAACAGGCGTTTTTCAAACACAAGCCGAAGCAAGTGCAGCACCAACCAATACTTTTGAACCCAACAAAGTCGGCGGTTTAAAATATGCAGATATAAATAATGACGGAAAAATTGATGCCAACGACCGGGTTTATGCAGGTTCTTATCAGCCTAAATATTACGGAGGCTTTAACTTGGGTTTAAGCTATAGCAATTTTGATTTAAGTGCCGATTTTACCGGTAATTGGGGCAACAAAATTTACAATGGCAAAAAGAATGCCCGCGGAAGCAACAATGACAATATTGAATCGAATTATGCAAACAACAGATGGACAGCTTCTAATCCATCCAATACCAATCCTAATGTAATTACCGAAAGCACACCGCCTTCAACGTACTTTATTGAATCCGGTGCATACTTGCGTTTGAACAATTTAACCTTGGGCTATACCATACCATTGGCACTCCTTAAACGTGCCAATATTTCACGTTTAAGATTGTATGTTACCTCACAAAACCTGTTTATATTAAAACGCTACAGCGGTTCCTCACCAGAGTTGTTTAACAATAATATTTTAGAAGCTGGTATTGATGCAACTAATTATCCGGTAACCCGCACACTTGCTTTTGGTGTCAACCTTCAATTTTAATTTTCAGTTATGAAAAAGATATATAGTAAACATTTAACTAAGCTTTTTTTTGGTGCAGCTATAATAGCCGGCACATTTAGTGCCTGCAAAAAATACCTGGATGTACAACCGCAAGGTTTAATTACCCAAGATCAAATAGCAGCAGACCCGGCGCAGGCCAAAAACCTGGTTACCGGTATTTATAACGTGTTTTATATCGGTGGCTTTGACCCGGACATAGACAGTTTTCAGTTTGTGATCATGACGGATATTGCCTCTGATGATGCGGACAAGGGCAGCTCCCCTAATGATTATGGTGATGCCTTGCAGATAGATAATCTGCAAACTTCTGCTTCTAACGGCGTGGTGAACAATGTTTGGACCGGTCATTATCAGGGTATTGCCCGTGCTAACCAGGCATTGGATAAATTACAGAACGCCCAATTTGATGCAACTACCAAAAACGCACTTATCGGTGAAGCAAAGTTCTTAAGGGCTTATTTTTACTTTAACTTAGTTCGTTTGTACGGCGGTGTTCCATTGGTGGATAAACTGCCTTTGGCAAGTGAAGCCAACCAGGATAAATACCAGACCCGCGCAACTGCCGATGATATTTATAAGTTCATCATCAGCGATTTGGATTTTGCCGCTGCCAACCTGCCTGATAAAGGGGCTACGGATGTTGGCCGTGCAACAAAAAGTGCGGCACAATCTTTAGAAGCTAAAGTTTATCTGTACGTGAAAAACTATCAAAAGGCCTATGAGCTTTCTCAAGCGGTGATTACGGGAGGAAAATATTCATTAGTAAAAGATTATTCATTGATCTGGAGACAAAGGGCAATAAACGGAGATGGCGGTAACAACAATGCAGAGTCCATATTTGAAATCCAAGCCGGTATCAATAAAGATTGTTCTGCAGGAATTAACTTATATACAGTTTCCCAGGGCCCGCGCGCTGGTGGTAAATATGGCTGGTCTGATTTAGGCTTTGGTTTTAATAATCCATCCCAAAGTTTAGTGAACGATTATGAGGCAGGGGATGTACGCAAAAACGGAACGATTATTTTTATCAATCCTACCACTGCCACCAATTCTACCGGAACTAAATTGTTTGATGGTTTTAGGATTCCGAGTCAGGATTCAGTTCAAAATTCCCGTTACAGTTACAAAGCTTACCATAGTCGTACTGCCGAAGACAATTGCGGCGGAAATACAGACCGCCTGCCAAAGCAAGTGCGTATTTTACGTTATGCTGATCTGTTGCTGATCAATGCGGAAGCTGCTGTACAGATAGCAAATGTAGGGGCTGCCACTACAGATCTTACTATGGTGAGAACAAGGGCAGGCTTAGCTCCGGTTGCTGCAACATTAGCAAATATTTGGCACGAGCGCCGGGTAGAACTGGCAGAAGAACATGATCGTTTCTTTGATCTTGTCCGTCAGGATGCTGTTCAACCAGGACGTGCAACTGCAGCTTTTGCAGCAGATGGAAAAACATGGAAGCTTACTGCTGCCTTGTTTCCGATTCCGCAAACACAGATTGACCTGAGCAATAACAGGTTAAAACAAAACCCGGGCTATTAATTCTGATTCTGATTTAAATTGGCCGGAGCATCTTTTACTCCGGCCAACTTATTTAAACTTATCTCATATATAAAATATGCTGCTAAAAGAAGCAATCAGCAATAAAACAATCTTGTTGCTGCATACTGTTTTTACCATACTTTTTTTATCGTCCGTTCAAGCTCAACCTAAAAAAAAACTAACGGACAGCCAACTGTTGGATACTATTCAATACCGCACTTTTCAGTATTTCTGGCAAGGTGCAGAACCAATTTCCGGGATGGCACACGAACGTGTTCACATGGATGGCATTTATCCTGATAACGACCAAACCACTATTGCTACCGGCGCTTCCGGTTTTGGCGTAATGGCGCTTTTGGTTGGAATGGAACGCCATTTTATCACCCGAAAACAAGGTACAGAGCGATTTAAAAAAATAGTAAGTTTTCTGGAAAAAGCAGATCGTTATCATGGAGCATATTCCCACTGGATAATGCCGGACGGAAAATCAAAAGCATTCGGAAAAACAGATAACGGAGGTGACCTGGTAGAAACTTCTTTTTTGATGCAAGGTCTGCTTTGTGTCCGTCAATATTATGCAAACGGAACTTCCGCAGAAAAAAAATTAGCTGAGCGGATTGATAAAATTTGGAAAGGGGTGAAGTACAGTTGGTACCGCCAGGATGGCAAGAACGTTTTGTACTGGCACTGGTCTCCTCAGTACGCCTGGATAGAAAACTTCCCGGTACAAGGTTATAACGAATGTTTGATTTTGTATGTGTTGGCTGCCTCTTCCCCAACACATACTATTCCGGCATCTGTTTATCATGAAGGCTGGGCAAGGAGTGGTGGCATTGAAACCAGCATCAAACCTTATGGTTACCTTATCACATTAAAACACAATGTAGCGGCAGGGGACAATGTAGGCCCGCTGTTCTGGGCACATTATTCTTACCTCGGCCTCAATCCAAAAGGGTTAAAAGACCAATATGCAGATTACTGGCTGCACAATACCAACCATACCAAAATCAACCGCGCTTACTGCCTTCAAAACCCAAAACATTATCTGGGTTATGGTTCTAATTGCTGGGGCTTGACCGCCAGTTATTCTGTCAACGGTTACGCTGCCCATAATTCTAATATTAAAGATGATCTTGGCGTAATTTCGCCAACTGCTGCTTTGTCTTCTTATCCTTACACTCCAAAAGAATCTATGCAGGTCATCCGCCATTTGTATGAAGATATGGGTGATAAAGTTTGGGGGAAATATGGTTTTTATGATGCCTTTAGCGAAAGCGCAGATTGGTATCCCAAAAAATATCTGGGCATTGACCAGGGGCCGGAAGTGGTGATGATTGAAAACGGACGTTCCGGTTTGCTTTGGAAACTGTTTATGGGCTGCCCTGAAGTAAAGCAGGGATTGAAAAAGTTAGGTTTTAGCAGCCCGAATATCAATTAGTCATGATGAAGAGATTTGCCTTGACAGCAACGCTTCTTTTAGGCATGTTTTTTCAGTGCTTCCCCCAATCGGCACAAAAAACATACTGTAACCCAATGAATTTGGATTATGGTTACACACCGATCCCGAATTTTTCGGAAGCTGGAAGGCATCGGGCAACAGCTGATCCGGTAATTGTTCGCTATAAAGATGATTATTACCTGTTTTCTACCAACCAATGGGGTTATTGGTGGAGCCACGACTTGAGCAACTGGCATTTCATTTCCAAATCATTCCTTCGTCCGGATTTAAAAGTTTATGATGATCTTTGTGCGCCTGCGGTTTGGATCCAGCGCGATACAATGCTGGTTTTTGGTTCTACCTATTCTCGTAATTTTCCTATTTGGATGAGCACAAACCCCAAAGGAAACGAATGGAAAGAGGCTGTCCATAAATTTGACATGGGTGGTTGGGACCCGGATTTTTTTGTGGATAACGACAGCCGGTTATACATGTACAATGGCAGCAGCAACAAATTTCCTTTGTATGGCATCGAAATCAACCGGAAAAACTTTGAACCGATTGGCACCCGGACAGAAATGTATTTGTTGGAACCAAACCGTTACGGCTGGCAGCGTTTCGGCGAAAATTTAGACAACACTTTTCTCGACCCTTTTATGGAAGGTGCATGGATGACCAAGCACAATGGCAAATATTACCTGCAATACGGTGCTCCCGGAACTGAATTCAGCGGTTATGCAGATGGTGTGGTGGTTGGCGATCATCCTTTAGGCCCTTTTGTTCCGCAGTCCATGCCCTTCAGTTATAAGCCCGGCGGATTTGCAAGAGGAGCCGGGCATGGCAGCACTTTTACTGACCATTGGGACAATTACTGGCATGTTTCAACACAAGTAATCAACGTAAAAAACAATTTCGAACGAAGGCTGGGTCTTTGGCCTGCCGGTTTTGATAAAAATGAAATAATGTACATGGATGCAGCTTTCGGCGATTATCCAACTTACTTGCCAAACGGAAAAGCCGATCATTTAAAAAGCAGTTTTACCGGCTGGATGTTGTTGAATTATGATAAACCAGTCCGTGTTTCTTCTACTTTGGGCGGCTATCATGCCAACGATGCGGTGGATGAAAATATCAAAACGTATTGGAGTGCGGCAAGTGGAAAGCCAGGCGAATGGATTGAAACCGACCTCGGAAATTTATCAACCGTTCGCGCCGTTCAAATCAATTATGCTGATCAGGATGTTGATACATCTTTTCTCGGTAAAAAAAATGGCATTTATCACCAATATCGACTTTGGCAATCAACAGACGGCAAGAAATGGAAGGTTTTGGTGGATAAAAGCAGCAACAAAACCGATGTCCCGCATGATTATATAGAGTTGACCGAACCCGTAAAAACACGTTTTATCAAGCTGGAAAACATCCACATGCCAACTGGTAAATTTGCCATCAGCGGCTTGCGTGTTTTTGGTAATGCCAACGGTACAAAACCACAACCGGTTAAAAACTTTGTGGTTTTACGGACAGAAGCCGATAAGCGCAGCGCCTGGATCAGGTGGCAGCTCTCCAACGATGCTTATGCCTATAATATTTATGTTGGCACTGCTCCTGATAAATTGTACAATTGTATCATGGTTTATGGCACAAATGATTACTGGTTTAAAGCGATGGACAAAAACATCCCCTACTATTTTACCATTGAGGCCGTTAATGAAAACGGAACTTCTGCGAAAACGAAAATTTTAAAATCAGAATAAATATAACTTATAATGAATAAAAAAACTTACTTAACGATCCTGTCTTTGTGGATTGCCGTAAATATTTTTGCACAAAGCCCAGCTGCTTCAAATGCTTCTTTTACCCCTAAAAAAGCAGTGGCACCTGATCCTAAAATGGACGCTTTCATTTCTTCTTTAATGAAGAAAATGACGCTGGAAGAAAAAATCGGACAGTTGAACTTGCCCAGTTCCGGGGATTTTACAACCGGGACAGCCAGCAGTACGGGCATTGCACAAAAAATACAAGCCGGAAGTGTAGGCGGTTTGTTCAACATTAAATCGGTACAAAAAATCCGCGAAGTGCAAAAGTTGGCCGTTGAAAAAAGCCGTTTAAAAATCCCAATGATTTTTGGGATGGATGTTATCCATGGTTACGAAACCGTTTTCCCGATCCCTTTAGGTTTATCGTGCAGTTGGGACATGCGGGCTATTGAACGCAGTGCCCGCATTGCCGCTGCCGAAGCCAGTGCCGATGGTATTTGCTGGACATTTTCACCAATGGTAGATATTTCCCGCGACCCACGTTGGGGCCGTGTGTCCGAAGGTTCCGGGGAAGACCCTTTTCTCGGTTCTCAGATTGCACGTGCAATGGTAAAAGGTTATCAGGGAGAAAACTATTCCCAATCCAACCGCATCATGGCCTGCGTTAAACACTATGCTTTATACGGGGCTGTAGAAGCAGGACGGGAATATAATACAGTTGATATGAGCCGCTTGCGCATGTTCAACGAATATATGGCCCCATATAAAGCTGCGGCTGATGCTGGTGCCGGAAGCTTCATGGCTTCTTTTAACGAAGTGGACGGCATCCCGGCAACGGGAAATAAATGGCTGCTGACCGATGTACTGCAAAAGCAATGGGGTTTTAACGGTTTTGTGGTAACGGATTATACCGGTATGAGCGAAATGATTGCTCATGGAATGGGCAACTTGCAGCAGGTTTCAGCTTTGGCTTTGAAAGCAGGGGTAGATATGGACATGGTGAGCGAAGGGTTTTTAACCACGTTGAAAAAATCCTTGGCAGAAGGTAAAGTAACACAACAAGACATTGACAATGCCTGTCGCAAAATTCTCGAAGCCAAATATATGTTGGGTTTATTTGCTGATCCTTACCGTTTTTGTAATGTAAAAAGGGCACAAACAGAAATCTATACCGAGGCAAACCGAAAGGCTGCAAGGGAAATCGCAGCAAAAAGTTTTGTTCTCCTGAAAAACCAGAACAATATTTTACCGCTTAAAAAAAGCGGGACAATTGCCCTGATCGGTCCGCTGGCCGATGCAAAAGAAAACATGTCGGGCACCTGGAGCGTTGCCGCCGATGCCACAAAATACAAATCATTGATTACAGCTTTAAAAGAGGCAGCAGGCAGCAAAGCAAAAATTGTATATGCAAAAGGTTCCAACCTTGATGCCGATTCTGCCTTTGAAACAAGGGCAACTGTGTTTGGCAAATCATTGCACCGCGACCCGCGTCCGGCAGATCAGATTTTGCAGGAAGCTTTAAAAGCAGCCGAAAAAGCAGATGTGATCGTGGCTGCCGTTGGTGAATCCGCAGAAATGAGCGGCGAAAGCAGCAGCCGTACCAATATCCAGATCCCGCAGATTCAACAGGACTTATTGAAAGCCTTATTGAAAACCGGGAAACCCGTTGTGCTGGTATTGTTTACGGGTCGGCCATTGGATTTAAGCTGGGAAAGCAAAAATGTTCCGGCCATTTTAAACGTTTGGTTTGGCGGGTCAGAAGCAGGTGATGCCATTAGCGATGTATTGTTTGGGAATGTGAACCCTTCCGGGAAACTGACGGCTACTTTCCCGCAGAATGTTGGCCAGGTGCCCTTGTTCTACAATCATAAAAACACTGGCCGGCCATTGCCGGAAGGTGAATGGTTTCAGAAATTTCGTTCCAATTACCTGGATGTCTCCAACGATCCGCTTTATCCTTTTGGTTTTGGTTTGAGCTATACTTCTTTTACCTATGGAAAACCGGTATTGGACAAAAGCCAGATCCGCAAAACAGATCAATTGCATGTCAACGTAAAAGTGACCAATACCGGAAATTACGATGGGGAAGAAGTTGTACAGTTATACATTCAGGACCTGGTTGGTTCGATCACCCGTCCGGTTAAAGAACTGAAAGCGTTTCAAAAAATCTTTTTGAAAAAAGGGGAAAGCCGTAACGTACAATTTACAATCACCAACAACGATCTGAAATTTTACAATTCAGAATTGAAGTTTGATTCGGAACCAGGTGATTTTAAAGTTTATACCGGTGCCAATTCCCGGGATGTCCAATCTGCAAACTTTACTTTGCTGCCATGAAAAAGCTGCTGATACTTCTTTTACCGGTTGTTTTTATGTATGCTAAAGTTAAGGCGCAGGATTTAAATTTGTATCGGCGCGAAAATTTTATTTCCAAAACCGATACACTGCCTTACCGTATTTTGTTGCCCGAAAACTTTGATCCTGCTAAAAAGTACCCTTTGTTATTGGTTTTACATGGTGTAGGCGAACGTGGTATTGATAATGCAGCACAGTTGGTACATGGCGGAGCGCTATTTATAAAGCCGGAGGTGCGCAGGCAATTTCCTGCTATTGTTGTTTTTCCGCAATGCCCGGTAAATAGCTATTGGTCAAACGTGGTCATTACAACCGATCCTGCAACGCATCAGCGTACTTTTAATTTTCAGAAAGGAGAAAGCCCTACTAAAGCTATGGCAATGCTTTTAAATTTAACAAAAATGCTTCGGCAGAAACATTATGTCAACAAAAAAGAATTTTATGTAGAGGGTTTGTCTATGGGAGGAATGGGAACGCTAGAGATTCTACGCAGAAAGCCCGCTTATTTTGCCGCAGCCATTAGCATTTGTGGCGGAGACAATCCGGCTAACGCAAAAAAATATGCCAAAAAAGTCCCGCTTTGGTTTTTTCATGGCGGGAAAGATGACGTGGTGACGCCCGATCATTCAGTAACAATGGTTAAAGCGGTAAAAGAAGCAGGCGGAGATCCGAAGTTTACTTTGTATCCGAACGACGGGCACAACAGTTGGGACGATGCTTTTGCAGAACCAAAGTTGTTGCCCTGGCTGTTTTCACACAAAAAATAATTCAACTTTCGGCTGCCGGAGGTGGGGTTTCCGTAGCTGGTTTGGGTATATTTTTCATTTGGAAGCGCGGCTTGTAAGCTTTGTCAGTTGCCGGTTGCGGGTTTTCGGTTGCCTGTTCTGCTTGGATTTCGGGTTCCGGTACAGGATTTTGAATTTCAGTTTCTGATGCTGTTTTTACCGTATCTTTTTTGATGTTCTGCATGTTGAACCTGGGCTTGAAAGCTGGTTTTGCAGGTTCGGTTTTTGGTTCAGTTGCCGGTTGCGGGTTTTCTGTTGCAGGTTCTGCTTTGATTTCGGCTTCCGGTCTATTTGTTGTTCTTGGGTTGAACTTTGGTTTAAAAGCAGGTTTTGCAGGTTCAGTTGCGGGTTGCGGGTTTTCTGTTGCCGGTTCAGCTTCCGGCTTGTCTTCGGTTATGGTTTTTTCTATTTCCGCTAAAGAAATATCCTGTTCCGGTACGTTTCCTTCCACCAGTTCCAACAGGTTATCTTCTTTAAATTTCGGCCTTTCAATACCTGCATCTAAATTTTGTGCGGCTGCAGCAGCTATTCCCTGTATCGCCATTTCAGAAATATCCTCCGCTTGTACCGCATGTGGTTTAACTTCCGTTGCCAAAGGATAAGTGCGGCGTAGATTGTTGAACCAGTATTTTTTGGTATGGTCAAAGCTTTTTTCGCCCATCAAAGGATAGTGCCTGCTAAATTCGGCAAACAAGACTGGCTCCGCGGCTTGAAACTGCAGCAGGTTTATTTTCTTTTTCTTGAAAAATTCCTCAAACGTTAGCATTTAAAAGAAGCTACTTAACAAATCAGTGCCCAGTAATTTATAATTAAAACATCACAGTTAGTTTCGATTAGATCTTGATTCTAAATTATCCAATCGGTTAATAATCTTTTCATTTATAATCAACTGTTGATCAAATTGTTTAAGCGAACCTTCCATAAAAGCGGTTAACACTTCTCCCTGTTTTTGCAGGGCCTTATTTTGCAGTTCAAGCGTTTCAGAATGTTCATCCAGCTTTCGCAACATATCAGCAATTATTTCAAGCAAATCTTTATCAGCCATAATTATAAATTTTAAAAACCCAAGATACTTCTTTTACCACACAAAAATCAACAACAATTACTCCGCCATGTTGTGGTAAACCGCCTGCACATCGTCATCTTCTTCCAGCTTGTCAATCAGTTTCATCACATCAACAACCTGTTCTTCCGTTACTTCATGATGGGATTGTGCAATCCGTTCTAATTTCGCGCTTTTGGTTTCGATCCCTTTTTCCTCCAGCGCTTTCTGCATCTTTCCGAAATCCTCATAAGCGGTATGGATCACGGCCAGGTCATTGCCTTCTTCATCCGTTTCCACAAATAAATCTTCCAGCCCGGCATCAATCAGTTCCAGTTCCAGTTCGTCCAGATCTACTTCTTTTGGTTCAAAAGTAAAAACAGATTTCCGGCTGAAAATAAAATCCAACGAACCGGTTTTGCCCAACGCGCCATTGGTTTTGGTGAAATAACTGCGCACGTTGGCAACCGTCCGGTTGGTATTGTCCGTTGCGGTTTCTACTAAAACGGCAACGCCATGCGGCGCATATCCTTCATACACGATCTCTTCGTAGTTGCTTTCGTCCTTGCTGGTGGCACGTTTAATGGCCGCTTCCACACGGTCTTTCGGCATGTTCACGGCTTTGGCATTTTGCATGGCCGTCCTCAGCCTGGAATTGGTATCCGGACTTCCGCCACCGGCTTTCACCGCCATCACAATTTCTTTCCCTAAACGGGTAAACTGAACGGCCATTTTGGCCCATCTTTTAAATTTTCTTTCTTTACGGAATTCAAATGCTCTTCCCATTTATGGTTTTGATGGTTAATAGTTCATGGTTAATAGTTGATGGTCAATAGTTCATTGCTGATACCTTAAACCTCATAGCTTATTCTGCTTCAAAGTTAAAAATTTGTGCTAAACGTTTTTTGATTTGATAAATACGGATGCTTCTTTTATGCACTAAAAAATTGGTGTTTAATGATGAGATCTTTATTCCTGACTAAAAAATCTGTAAATTCGTTTTGATTTTATAAGGAACAACATTTTATGGGCAAACAAAGCACTAAAACTTCAGATGAACTTAGATCATCATTTTCTGACTTTAAATCTTATTCTGTTGATGAAATTATGGCAGCCGGTGGTACAACTGCTTTTGCCAATAAATTAGGTAAACATCCGGAGTTGATTGGAGAGAAGTTAGAAGAATTACCTGATGATGCTTTTCTTACCGAGGATGAGCTAATCCAGGCTTTGAAAACTTTGAAAGAGAGTAAATGAACTTGTTGCTTGATACAAACATCTTACTCTATTTTGTAAAACATCGAACACCTCGACTGTTGATGCAAAAAATTAACCCAAACGGACTAAAAGTATTTGTATCCATAGTTTCTATTGCCGAGTTAAAATCAATCGCACTAAAAAATACTTGGGGATTCAGAAAAAAGCAGACCACTATTTCATTATTAGATGAAATAATTGTTGTTGATATAAATGAAAATTTTACTGACACTTATGCTGAAATCGATGCTTATTCTCAATGCCGAAATCCTTCATACACTAACTGTCCTTTTATTACGCCAAGAAACATGGGCAAAAATGATTTGTGGATTGCTTCTACGGCTGCCTTACTTGGTTTGAAATTAGTAACTACCGATGCTGATTTTAATCACTTGCACGAAGTTTTTTTAGAAGTTCAATGTTTGAGGTCTGAATTATTGAGATAAAATATTTCGCCTAAAAATTCTGAGATAATACTTTCTATTCTGCTCTGTTAAAACTAAATTCCTGCGCAAAAGCAAAATCTTTTGCATATTTGGCTAATTAAAATTTCATATCTATCTAAACAAAAATGAAAGTAGCAGTAGTAGGCGCCACTGGTTTGGTGGGAACGAAAATGTTGCAGGTTCTGGCAGAACGCAACTTCCCGGTAACAGAATTAATTCCGGTAGCATCAGAAAAAAGCATCGGCAAGGAAGTTGAATTTAAGGGAAAGCAGTACAAAGTGGTTTCTGCGGAAACGGCTATCAGCCTGAAACCGGATCTGGCTTTGTTTTCTGCCGGAGGAAATACTTCGTTACAGCAAGCGCCGCTTTTTGCAGCAGCCGGGATCACGGTAGTGGATAATTCCTCTGCTTGGCGCATGGATCCGACAAAAAAATTAGTCGTGCCGGAAGTGAACGCGGATGTATTGACTGCGGAAGATAAGATCATAGCCAATCCAAATTGTTCTACCATACAAATGGTGGTGGCTTTAAAACCACTGCACGATGCTTACAAGATCAAACGCGTTGTGGTTTCAACTTATCAATCCGTAACCGGAACTGGCGTAAAAGCAGTGGAACAATTAATGAATGAGCGAAAAGGTATTGAAGGGCCGATGGCTTATCCGTATAAAATAGATTTGAACGTGTTGCCTCATATTGATGTTTTTACCGAAAACGGTTACACCAAAGAGGAAATGAAAATGGTGAACGAAACCAGAAAAATCATGGGCGACGACAGTATTCGCGTTACGGCAACAACCGTTCGTATCCCGGTGATGGGCGGTCATTCTGAAACAGTAAACGTGGAGTTTGAAAAAGATTTTGACCTGGCAGAAGTAAGATCAATATTAGAAAAAGCACCGGGCGTTATTGTGGTAGATGATGTTGCGAACCTGAAATATCCGATGCCCTTGGACGCGCACGATAAAGATGAAGTTTTTGTAGGAAGGATACGCCGCGATGAAACACAGCCGAATACTTTAAATTGCTGGATTGTATCTGATAATTTAAGAAAAGGTGCAGCAACCAATGCCGTACAAATTGCTGAATATTTGATGGCAAACCATCTGATAGAACAACCGGAAGCAGTAGCAGGTTAATTAAAAAATATAACTTTTGTAGAGGGCGATAAGAACAACTTGTCGCCCTTTTTACTGATAAAAACAGCATGATCTCCATCACACACCGCGTTTTTCTGGAAGTGGCCGCTCATTTAAGTTTTTCCAAAGCTTCCAAAGCTTTGTTTATTAGCCAGCCTGCGGTAAGCAAACAGATCAAGATACTGGAAGATCAGTATAAATTAGCTTTGTTTGAACGCAAAGGAAATTCAATCGTGATAACGGAAGCGGGAGAAAAACTTTACCGCTATCTACTGGAAGCCCGGGAAATCGAAAAGAAAATTGAATTTGATCTGTTGACGTTAAGCAAAGGTACCCATACTTCGGTTTTTTTAAAATTAGGCGCCAGCACCACAATTGCTTTGTACGTTTTGCCGTCCATTTTATCAGGTTTTCAGCAAAAATTCCAGAACGTGGACGTGCAGTTGGTGAACCGGAATTCTGAAAACGTGATGAACGCTTTGCTGAACCACGAAATTGATGTCGGCATTATCGAGGTGGAAAACAAGCTGACCACTGTTTCTTATCAGCATTTTATGAATGATGAAGTGATTGCCGTTTGTTCCGGGAAGAGCGCTTTAGCAGGAAAAAGTTTAACGATAGCGGAGCTAAGAACTGTTCCGCTGGCTTTGCGTGAACGCGGTTCAGGTACTTTACACGCACTTTTACATGCTTTAACAGGTCAGCAAATCAAAGCATCCGACTTAAAAGTAAAAATAAGGCTCGGCGGAACAGAAGCACTTAAAAATTTTTTATTGGCAGATGAATGCTTAGGATTTTTACCGCGCCCTTCTATTTTACGGGAATTAAATTCAGGCGAACTGGTAGAGGTTCCGGTTGAAGGTTTAGAAGTTAAACGTGCTTTCTATTTTATCCGCAGAAAAGGAAGCGAAGAATACGGTTTGACCAAACAGTTTATTCGTTACTGTACGCAGGAACTATAACTATTAGGTATAGCTCATTAAATAATAGTATAAGTATTGTAATAATGCAGCAACTACTTTTGGCAGATGGAAACATCTGTTCAAAGCCCTTCTTTAGCTACCGGTTTAATCTGTTCCCGTTGCAAACAAAGCTATGATATTCATCAGTTGCAAACTTTTTCCCCTTGCTGCAACAAACCTTTTTTGGTGGAATACGATCTTTCTGCCGCCCCGGAAAAAGAAGAATTAAAAAACCGCCGCCAAGATATGTGGCGCTACCAGGAATTTTTACCTGTTTTTGATCCTGAAAACATCGTTACTTTGGGGGAAGGGTACACGCCAACCCGCTTTTTTGAAACTTATGAAAACGTAAAACTTTACCTGAAAGACGAAAGCTACAATCCTTCCGGCTCTTTCAAAGCACGCGGAATCGGCATGGCGGTTTCTAAAGCGAAAGAATTCGGGATCACACATTGCATCGTTCCAACTGCCGGCAATGCAGGTGGCGCACTGGCTGTTTTTTGTGCCAAAGCAGGTATTAAAGCAACGGTTGTCATGCCGAGCCATACGCCAGCTATTTTTGTCCAGGAATGTGAATTGCATGGCGCCGAAGTGGTTTTGATTGATGGCTTGATCAGTGATTGTGCAAAAAAAGTAGCCGAAATCAAACAGCAAACAGGGGCTTATGATATTTCTACCTTAAAAGAACCTTACCGCATTGAAGGTAAAAAAACAATGGGTTATGAAATTGCCGAACAGTTTGACTGGCAATTGCCTGAGGTGATTGTTTATCCAACCGGCGGCGGAACGGGTCTGATCGGGATTTGGAAAGCTTTCCTGGAAATGCAGGAAATGGGCTGGATCAATTGTGCTTTGCCGCGGATGGTAGCCGTACAATCCGAAGCTTGCCAGCCGGTAGTTAAAGCTCATGCTGTTTTTACCGGTCAAAAAAATACGTACGATCTTCCGGCAGCTTCTGTGGCCAATGGTTTGGCCGTTCCTTTTCCTTTTGGGGTGGATTTGATGATGGAAGTTTTAACCGTATCAAACGGAACAGCAGTTGCCGTAAGCGAAGAGGATATCATCAACACCACAAAAAAAGCTGCACGCGAAAAAGGCGTTTTGCTGGCACCGGAAGGCGCTGCGGTTTGGAAAGCGGCTCGAAACCTGGTTGAAACAGGCTGGATCAAAGAGAATGAGAAAGTGCTGATCTTGAATACCGGGACAGGTTACAAGTATCTTGACAATATTATTGCACGGTCGAACAGTTAAATCTCCTTTTGCTTAAAACTAACTTTCGGGTTGGCTGTATTTATTTCAGCCTAAATGAAACAGGCTTTTTTAATCTAAAAATATATTATGGCCGATCTAAGTAATAAAAAAGTAGCAATATTGACCGAAGAAGGTTTCGAGCAAATAGAATTGACCAGTCCGCAAGAGGCTTTAAAAGCAGCCGGGGCAACTGTACACGTGATTTCTCCCGAAGGCGGCGAGATCAAAGCCTGGGACAAAACCAATTGGGGGATTACCGTTACTGCCGATAAAAAATTGGCTGATGTAAGCCCGGATGATTATGATGCATTGGTGCTTCCGGGAGGTGTTTTGAATCCCGACAAATTGCGCCAGGACAAAGATGCCGTAGCTTTTGTATCCGCATTTTTAGATGAAGGCAAGCCAGTGGCAGCCATTTGTCATGGTCCGCAAACATTAATTGAAACCGGAATGATTAGCGGAAGAAGAATGACTTCTTATCCTTCTTTAAAAACCGATTTAAAAAATGCAGGTGTGGATTGGGTTGATGAAGAAGTGATATCTGATAAAGGATTGGTAACCAGCCGTACGCCGGCAGATCTGCCTGCTTTCAATAAAAAACTGATCGAAGAGATTTTGGAAGGAAAACATCAGGTGCCGGAAGTGCATCATTCTCCAGGTCAGGAAATCTAAAAAAAACATCGATAAAAACAGTATCGGAAAAAGCAGGATCAAAATGGTTCTGCTTTTTTGTTGATTAAAGTGATTAGCTGTCGTCATTTTGCTATGAGGCCGTTGTGCGTCATACTAAGCGATACTCCCACAAACAAAAAATGCCACCCTTGACAGGCAGCACTTTTTGATAAATTCCGGGACTTTACAACAAACCACCAGCAACCGTAATTCTTTCGCCTGTTACCCAACCTGCATCATCAGAAGCCAGGAAAACTGCAACTTTTGCAATGTCTATCGGTAGGCCAATCCGACCCAATGGTGTCTGATCAAGGTAATATTTTTCCATGTCACTACCTGGCCTGCCATCTGCAGTCGAACCTTCTGATTCTGTCATACCTGGAGCGATCGTATTAACTCTTATATTCTTAGACCCTAATTCTTTAGCCAATGTTTTTGCCAAGCTGTCAATACCCGCTTTCACGGCGCAGTAAATTAATGTGCCTGGAATCGGATTCAAACTTATAGTAGAACTCAAGTTAATAATGCTTCCTCCACGTTCGCCAAACATAGCTACGGCCTGTTGTGTACAAAAAATATGAGCCATAATGCCTGTATTTATCTGTAAGTGGAAAGTTTCTTCACTAATGTCCTCCAACTTTTCATATTTCCATACACTTGCATTATTGACTAAAATATCCAACCTGCCATAAGCTTTATTAACCTCCTCAAAAAGTCTTTTGATATCTGCAAGTTTTGAAATGTCTGCCTGCACCGCAATAGCAGTTCCGCCATTTTGTGTAATCTCTTCAACTACTTTATCTGCTGATGCTTTGCTCGATGAATAATTCACCACAACCTTAGCACCCTCTTTTGCAAATTGTTTGGCAATTCCAGCGCCAATACCTTTAGACGATCCGGTAACTACGGCAACTTTATCTTTTAATTTTAAGTCCATCATTGTTTATTTTTAATGTGCCGCAATAGTAAACTATTGGTATACTTGCGGCAAGTAAGTACTTTTTTGTACCTTACAAACAAAAAAGTGTGTATTGTTGATTGTCAATGTTTTAAGATTAATATAAAATGAAAAATAAACCAAAAATGACGGAGACAACACAAATATGTGCTGTTGATTATGCATTTAAGCGCATCGGCGGGAAATATAAAGCGCGGATTTTGTGGAGTTTGAATTTAGAAACGGTATTGCGTTATGGCGAGCTGAACAGAAGCTTGCACGATATTACCGGTAAAATGCTTACCCAAGCCTTACGGGAACTGGAAACCGACAAACTGATCATCCGAAAAATGTATCACGAGGTGCCACCTAATGTGGAATATTCGCTGAGCGATACAGGGCAGGAATTGATTCCCTTTATAGCGCATATCCACGATTGGGGAAAGAATCAAATTGAAAAGGAATCAACGACAAACCAAAATTGACCAGTACGAACGCACAACAAGGGTTTACCAAAATGAGGGCAGAAGTGCTAAATTGAGCATTTGGAATTCTGATTCACTTTAGCAAGCCTAAACCCTTGTAAATACCGCAACGGTGAGCGATGGGTTTTTAATCGAACTCATTTTAAAAGGCTCAAATTTGATTTTTAAATTAGCGAAGTTGCTGTTCTATCCACTAACAGCTGATTGCTGAAAGCTAACAACTCTATGAAAAAAGCTTTAATTATTGGTGCCGGAATTGCCGGAATTGCAACAGCTATCCGTTTGGCGGTAAAAGGTTTTGAGGTAGAAGTTTTTGAAGCAAACGGTTATCCCGGAGGAAAACTTGCAGAAATTACACAAGAAGGTTTTCGTTTTGATGCCGGACCAAGCTTGTTCACGATGCCGCAATATGTGGACGAGCTGTTCGAGCTGGCCGGGGAAAAACCAGATGCTTCTTTTACCTATCAAAAGTTAGCGTTGGTTTGCCGTTATTTTTATGCAGATGGTACAAGTCTGGATGCTTTTAGTGAAGCCAGTGCTTTTGCAGAAGAGATCAGTAGGAAAACAAGCGACCGACAGGAAACGATCAAAAAATACTTTAAAAACAGCAGCCGGATCTACAACATTACCAATCATGTTTTCCTGGAAAAATCACTTCATCGTTTATCTACTTACCTCAACTTCAAAACTTTAAAATCGGTTTTACAATTGCCGCAAATTGATGCTTTCAGATCCATGCACCAAGCGAACGATGCTTCTTTTACCGATCAAAAACTGGTGCAGTATGCAGACCGTTATGCCACTTACAATGGTTCCAATCCTTATCAAGCTCCGGCAACTTTAAACGTGATCCCGCACCTGGAGCAGCATTTTGGCGCTTATTTTCCAAATGGCGGCATGTATCAGATCACCTTGGCTTTGGTTGCGCTGGCAGAAAGGCTGGGCGTAAAATTTCATTATAACTCTCCGGTAGAAAAAATCGTTGTCGAAAAAAGGCAGGTAAAAGGAGTAGTGGTGAAAAGGAGCGGAGAGCGGGGAAAGGGGAGCGGAGAGCGGGAAGTCGAAATAATAGCAGCCGATTTGGTTGTTTCTAACATGGATGTGTATTTTACTTATCAAAAACTGCTGGCCGATCATCCTAAGTTGTTGCCCAAACGGGTTTTAAAGCAGGAGCGGAGCAGCTCGGCATTGATTTTTTATTGGGGGATTAAAGAACAATTTCCGCAATTGGATTTGCATAATATTTTTTTTAGTAGCGATTATGAGCATGAGTTTGAGCACATCTGGCAGCAAAAAAACATCAGCAACGATCCAACGGTTTACCTCAATATCACCTCAAAGTTTTTACCGGCTGATGCACCTTCTGGTTGTGAAAATTGGTTTACAATGATCAATGTCCCGGCAAATCAAGGTCAAAACTGGGACGGATTGATTGCAAAAGCGCGAAAAAACATCATCTTAAAACTATCAAAAGCTTTGGGCGAAGAAATTGGCCAATTGATTGTTTGCGAAAGTGTGCTTGATCCGCGTAGCATCGAAAACAAAACGTCTTCTTACCAGGGTTCTTTGTACGGCACGAGTTCCAACAGCCAGTTTGCGGCTTTTTTGCGCCACTCGAACAAATCCTCTAAAGTAAAAAACCTGTTTTTTTGCGGCGGAAGCGTTCATCCGGGCGGTGGAATCCCGCTGGCTTTGCTTTCGGCAAAAATTGTAAGTGAGTGGATTGGCAACTAAAAAAGAGAAACAATTTTTGCGGCTGATTGTCTTTTCAACAAATCAATTAAATAAAAAAAAATCAAAAATGGCAACGTCAAAATCTAAAACTGCTTCTAAAGCAGAACGCACATCAAAAGAAGAAAGTGCATTAAAAGAATTGTTCACAGATGAGTTGAAAGATATTTTATGGGCAGAAAACCAATTGGCAACAAGCTTGAAAAAATTATCGGAAGCAGCTACATCCGATGAATTGAAAGATGCTTTTGATACGCACCTTACCGAAACAGAAGGACAAATTGACCGTTTAAAACAGGTTTTTGAATCCATCGGCGAAGAAGCAGAACCTAAAAAATGTGAAGCAATGGCTGGTTTGGCCAAAGAGGCCGAAGAGCTGATCAAAAGTACAGAAGAAGGCACAGAAGTACGCGATGTGGCTTTGATTTCTGCCGCACAAAAATGTGAGCATTACGAAATTGCAACTTACGGTACTTTAAAAACGCTGGCCGGCGTATTAGGCTTTACAGAAGCACAGGGATTATTAGAAGAAACTTTGGCAGAAGAAAAGAAAGCCGATCAACTGTTGACAAAAATTGCAGAAGGAAGCATTAATGTTGCTGCTGCAAACGAAAAAGAATAAACACTTTTTGAAATTAGAAAAGGGCTATTGGTAAAACGATAGCCCTTTTTTTGTTCTTGGTAAAAATAGCTATACTTGTTTCAATGGGGTTTCTGGAAATAAAAGGTTTGGGCAAAGTACACTATCACGAATATGGCAGCGGAAAAAAATTGCTATTTGCATTTCATGGTTATGGCTTGAACGGAAAACAATTTGATGTGCTCGAACAATCGTTCCTTCAGCAATATCATATTATCGGTTTTGATCATTTTTTTCACGGGACTTCAACTTTAAACGAGGTAAAAGAAGCAACGGTAGTGAACGGCATGCAGCCCGAATTCTTAAATGCTTATGTGGAAACCTGGTTTAAACAGTTTGGAGAACAACGGTTTTCGCTGATCGGATATTCTATAGGGGCAAATATGGCGTTGTTTTTAGTAGAACAATTTTCAGGATATATAGATGAAATCATCTTGATCGCGCCGGATGGTTTGGTTTTGCACAAAGGTTTCCATTTTCTGCGTACTTCTTTTATCGGGCAAAAATTGTTTAAAAAACTCACTTACAGCGATTGGATGATGGTGCGTGCTTTAAAGCTTTTAAGACAGGTAAAAATTATAGATCACAGTTTATATACTATTGCCTCTCGCGAAATCGATACACCGGAAAAACGGCTGGATGCTTATTTAACCGTCAATTTTTTTAAAACTATCCGTCCGGATATTGAGCGGATTGCTGCTTTGATCAATCAAAACCATATCCGTTGCCGTTTATATTTCGGCCAGTACGATAAGCTGTTCCCTTCCGGCAACAGCAAAAAGTTCATCAGTTTGTTGGCTCGGCCTGAGTTGTATGTGTTGCCTTTAGGACATTGGCTGGTAACAGATGAACTGGATCAATATATTGCTAAACAAACCGCATGATCACCAGCAAAAGGCATCATTTATTTTACAAATGTTTTTTGCCTTTTATGCACTGGCGGATGCTGCGAAGTTTCCAAAAATTGACTTTGTATAACCACATTGAGATCAAGCCAAATCATTCCATACTTCTTTTATGCAATCATTTTAGTTGGTGGGATGGTTTTCTGGCAGCCTATCTCCAACACTTCATCTTCCATAAAAAAATTTTTACAATGATGCAGGAAGACCATTTGCAGCAGCGGATGTGGCTGCGCAAGTTAGGCTCATTTTCTATCAGCCGAACTTCGCGTGATATGTTAAAATCTATGCAATACGCTGCTTTGCAATTGGATAACCCTGAAAATGCAGTAACCGTTTTTCCGCAGGGCGCATTAGAATCCAACCATAGTTCTGAAATCAGGATCGAAAAAGGCATCAGTTACCTGGTTAAAAATATTAAAGGAAATTGCCAAATTGTGTATGCTGCTACTTTTGTCGATTATTTTGAAAGCTTTAAACCTACCGCTTATTTTCATTTGCTGGACTGCGGCACCAATCAGGATTTTACTTTGGAACGATTGACCAAACAGATCAACGGATTTCATCGGCAGGCTTTAAAAAACCAGATCAATATCAGTCATTAAAAATTATAGTGGTAAAAGAAGCATGATCATAAATAAGAGTAACTGGTTGATATTCAATTATTTTTCCTGGTATATCAGTAACAGTGTAAGGAAACATTATCATCATATTAAGTATGATAAAATAGAAATTGACCCGGAAAAATCAGTTTTATTGATTGCAAACCATTATAGCTGGTGGGACGGATTTTTATTTTTTCATTTAAATAAGCTGTTTTTTAAAAAGAAATTTCATATTATGGTATTGGAAGAAACAATTATTAAACATGGTTTTTTAAAATACGTGGGCTCCTTTTCCGTTTCAAAAGGTTCAAAAAGTATTTTAGAAACGTTAAAATATGCCGGTAGTTTATTGGATGACCCTCAAAATCTGTTGCTGATTTTTCCGCAGGGGAAATTATATTCTAATTTTATTGATGAAATTAATTTTGAAAAGGGTTTGGAACGATTAGTTAGTTATAGTCAGCAAAAGTTCAATTATGTTTTTGCTGCTTCTTTTACCGAAGATTTTTCTGTGCCAAAACCTACTGCTTTTATCTATCTAAAAAGTTCGGATGTAACAAAATTTACCAATCTTGCGGCTGTTTCTTTAGCGTATCAGCAGCACTATCAGCATTCAAAAATGGTGCAAACTGCAATTGTTAAATAATGGCTATCCTGTTTTGTTACCTCATTTATTTTTTCCTGATCCTGCGGTTTTGCGTTACGCTTTTCAACTTCATTTCCAATCCAAAACTGACCAAAGTTTCCCATCAATATCATGATCTGGTTTCTATCCTCATCCCGGCCCGAGACGAAGAAAAGAACATATTGACTTTGTTGCAATCCATTAAAAACCAAGACTATAAAAATATAGAAGTGCTGATTCTGGATGACCATTCCAGCGATGAAACCTATACGCTTTGCGAAGGTTTTGCCCGAAAAAACCCGGAGTTTAAAGTCATCAGCGGTAAAAAATTACCTAATGACTGGCTGGGGAAAAACTATGCCTGCCACCAGTTGGCGCAGCAGGCAAAAGGAAAATATTTACTGTTTTTGGATGCAGACGAAGAGATTTATGACGGGCTGCTCAATAGCTCCGTTTACCGTGTAAAAGTGCATCGGTTGGCATTGCTCAGCCTTTTTACCAACCAGGTAATGCTTAGTTTCGGTGAAAAATTAGTTGTTCCGCTAATGCACTTTATGCTGCTGAATTTGCTGCCGCTGCGCTTGATCTATCTTTCTAAAAATCCGGCTTTTGCTGCTGCCAGCGGTCAGTTTATGTTTTTTGATGCCGAGAAATATCATCAGCATCAATGGCATCAAAAGGTTAAGGGACAAGTAGTTGAAGATGTGGAAATAATGAAAATAGTAAAACAAAACGGATTAAAAGGGGAAGGTTTGCTGGCCAATGGATTGATCCGCTGCCGGATGTACAACAACTATCAGGAAGCCATTTATGGTTTCAGCAAAAATTTTCTGGCCCCTTTTAATTACAGCGTGATTACTTTCTTACTTTACCTGGTTTTTTTGATTGGAGGGCCGATTTTGGTTGGAATGACCTTAAACCTGCAACTATTTTTGATGATGCTTTCACTCATTGTCCTTACCCGGGTCATGATTTCGTTATCTTCCGGGCAAAACCCGGTTTACAACATACTGCTGCACCCGCTGCAAATGGCGAGTTTGGTAATTGTGGCACATCTGTCCGTAAGAAAATATCTCACTAAAACCACTACCTGGAAAGGGAGAAAAGTTTGAAATTCAGCAAAACAAATCTTTCAATAATTCTGGTTGTGTTGTTCCACATAGTTGGCTTGATTGGCTTTCTGGTCCCTTTTCTGCGCCCGTTTTTTTTAAAAATTGTTCCGTTCCATTTATTGCTGATGCTGTTTTTAGTGCTTATAAATCATCATGGGAGGATTTTGAAATTACTCCTTTTTGCTTCGGTCATTATCCTAACGGGTTTTGTTGCAGAATGGATAGGCGTGCACAAACACTGGCTTTTTGGGGATTATTTCTATGGATCAACGCTGGGTTTTAAATTGAGCGGCATCCCGCTGATGATTGGTGTAAACTGGTTTTTGCTCATTTATTCCGCCAGTGTCCTTCTGCAAAAACTATCGATAAAAACAGTATGGCTGAAACTGGTTTTGGGTTCGGTTTTATTGGTTTTGCTTGATCTGCTGATCGAGCCAGTTGCCATGCGTTTTGATTACTGGCACTGGCTTACCGGCTTCGTCCCTGTCAAAAATTACATCGGTTGGGCCATGGTCAGTTTGTGTTTACTGGCTGTTTTTCAGCAATTCAAATTCAGGTTTCAAAATTGGGTCGCGCCGGTTTTGCTGCTCACACAGTTTCTGTTTTTTGCAGTTTTGATTCTTGCCTGATAATTAAAGAACTTAATTTCAGCATTTAACGTTAAATTTGCATATGGGAAACTATCAGCTACAAGTAACAATCGATCAGGATTCCGGCTTTTGCTTTGGAGTAGTTTACGCCATCGATATGGCAGAGGAAATACTTGCGCAAGACGGTTATTTGTATTGCCTGGGCGATATCGTGCATAACGATGAAGAGGTAGAAAGGCTTAAACTGAAAGGGCTTCGTATTATTTCGCATGAAGACTTGCCAAACCTGCGGCATGAAAAAGTATTGATCCGTGCCCATGGAGAAGCACCGGAAACTTATCGCGTAGCGCTTGAAAATAATATCAACCTGATTGATGCTTCCTGTCCGGTTGTTTTAAAACTCCAGAACCGAATTAAAAGTTCGCATGATCAGGATGAAAAAATATTGATATTTGGTAAACACGGCCATGCAGAAGTGATTGGTTTACAAGGTCAAACCAATAATGAAGCATTGGTTTTTCAGGATATAAAAGAACTGGACGAGGTGGAACTGCCGCAAAAGTTCACCTTGTACAGCCAGACTACCAAAAGCATGGAAAAGTTTTATCACATCAAAGATGAACTAACCAGCCGCGGCCACGAAGTGTTTGCAAACGACACCATTTGCAGGCAGGTTTCCAACCGGGACAAGGATTTGCCGGATTTTGTACGCCGGTTTGATAAAATATTGTTTGTATCCGGCAAAAAATCCTCCAACGGAAAGGTTTTATATGAAGTTTGCCGGAAGTACAATCCAAACACCTATTTTATTTCTTCTGCGGATGAATTGGAAATTTCCATGTTTTCTGTAAATGACAAGATTGGGATATGCGGCGCAACCTCCACACCGATGTGGCTGATGAAAGAAGTAAAACAAGTTTTAGAACAATATTAAAACTTTTATGGCCGATTTGAATATCAAAAAATATACAGCCTCCGGTTTGGGCTTGTTGTTTGCAATCCTGGTAATTGGCTGTTGGGTTTTATCAACAATTTTACTGATGCGCTGGTATTTTAGCTGGGGCAACCCTTTAGTTTACCTGCTGGTTTTACTACAAATGCACTTGTACACCGGCCTTTTTATCACCGCCCATGATGCAATGCACGGAACAGTTTCCCCAAATCCTGTAATTAATAAAATAGCCGGGCAAATTTGTACCTTGCTTTACGCTGCTTTTTGGTATCCAAAATTATATACCAAGCATCATTTGCACCATAGCCATGTGCATACGGAACACGACCCAGATTACCACAACGGCAATTTCTTCAGTTGGTATTTTCGTTTTATCCGCAATTACCTTTCTATCTGGCAAGTGGTTTTTATGGCGATTTTATTTAATGTTTTAAAAATCTGGGTTCCGCAACAAAACCTAATCCTGTTTTGGGTTTTACCATCGTTGCTAAGCACGTTACAGCTTTTTTATTTCGGCACTTATCTACCACACAAAGGCGAGCATGATAACCGGCACCATTCCCGAACACAATCAAAAAACCATGTGTTTGCTTTTTTTACCTGCTATTTTTTTGGTTATCATTACGAACACCATGATTCGCCCGGAACGCCTTGGTGGTTGTTGTGGAAGATGAAGGGGGTGTAACCATTCTTTATTTTCCAGCTTTATTTTTTCAATAGGTTACTGCAAGTTTAAATACATTACTGCTTCTGTTTTCATTGCGGCAGATACGTGACAAAAATCCACTTTTACAGCCTTAATAAGCACTTGCATTAATTGTAATCTTACCTGGTAAATGGTCTTCTGCTTGAATGTCGAACTCTTAGAATTCTTATTTCTTTAGGCAGTTTTCGGTAGGAAATCCGATAGCGGTCAACCTCAAACGCATAAAAGCTTTCATCGTTATTTTTCTTGAGCCTGTCGGGCTGATAGATTGTAGATTTTTCAGGTAGTGATTTTATTTTTGCTAAGATTTCCTTTTCTATCTTTTCTGCATACACAAGTTGTTGATTGTCCTCCAAGTATTTGATAGCGTCCAATAATTGTTTAATAGCTGATTTATTCCATTTTATCTCCATCAAAGCGCTTTTCTTCTTTGATGAAAAAATAGTTCAACCTCTTCGTGCTTAACAAAATCCCCACTTTCTATTTCCGAATCGGCCCGATCTATTTCAACATTATATTGATTGAGAAATGAAGCGTTAATTTGATCAGCTTCGCCTTCAATGTTAGATTGATAGTTGTAATGTAAGCTATTTAGAAAAGCCAATAAAACTTTTTCTTCCTGTTCGTTTTTTGTGTTTACCAATACGCTCATAATTCAAATCTACTTAAATAATCCTAAACTTACTAAGCATATTGTGCATAAACCAAGGAATTTTACGAAAATGTAAAATTACGAAATGCCTATTATCTTCCCCACCAAGGCGAGCATGATAACCGGCACCAATCCGGCACGTAGCGCAAAAACCATTTGGTTGCTTTTTTTACCTGCTATTTTTTTGGTTATCACTATAAACATCATGATTCGCCTGGAACACCGTGGTGGTGGTTGTGGAAGATGAAGAGTGTGTAAGTGTAAAGTGTTTTTACTTTTAATTCTTTTTATAAACTTGTTTAAAATTTACTTAACAAGGTTTATATGCTTCTTTTATCGCCAAAAAATAGCAAGGTTCAATTTTGGTTTATTGATGCAAACACACCAATTTTTATAGGGTAAAAGAAGCATTGGTGATTTTTTTCTTGTACTAATTTTAAACAGGTTCAATAAATCCAGCTAAATATTTATTTAAGAGATAATGGTAATACGTGCTATTCACCCTCTTCTAATTCTTTTAAGTTAGCCTCCAATAGCTTTACCTTATTAAAATATCTCAATTTGTAATATAAATGCCCTAATGCTAGTGAAGCAATAGTTAAAAGTGCGCAGGTTAGCAATATGTTATTTGTGGATGGAGTCCAAGTAATAATTATTAATTTAATTACGGCATAATAATACATTGGGTAAAGAAACAGGTATATGATATTAAATTTCACATAAAATCTTTTAAAATCAGTAATTGTTTTTCTAAGTGTTTCTTTCAAGTTTTCGCTGTTGTTTACTGTAAATATTTGTAGTTGCCGTTTGAATACCCATACGGTTACATAGCAATAAATCACTATAATAGCCATGTAAATTAAAGATGTACCTACATAAGTTAAAGATGCCCCAATAGAATTGGTTTTGCCAGCCATAAAAGATGCTTTGACCAGGATGATCAGTGAAAAAGGAATAAGCATACCCATAAGTATTTGGGACATAGGTTTATTTACCTTGCTTACCTTGCTCCAATAAGCTGATTTTTTTTGTAAGTAGTCTAAAGTTTCTGTTGTTTTCATAATGATCTGATCTAATTTTTCTGTAGTAAGTTTTTGTTTTTTAAATTCTTTATCCTGAATTGTATTCCAGTAAGTTTTAAATTCATCCAGTTCCATATCATCCAATTGTTACAAGTGATCTTAACTTGGTTTTTATTTTGTTCAATTTGAATCCAACGTTTGATTCTGATAAACCTGTGATCTCAGCAATTTCCTTGTAGCTGCAATTGTCCATATAAAGTATAGTAAGGGCCTTTTCAACCTCAGATAATTTTTTTATTGCTTCATACATTGCGGCTGCGTTTTCGTTAATTTGATTATCTTCAGTCGCTACTTGGAAAGCCTCATCATCAAGACTTATATGCTTTTCTCTTTTTGTTTCTTTTCTTAAGCGGGTAATCGCGTTGTTTATGGCAATGCGGTACATCCAGGTAGAAACTTTGGCATCACCTTTAAATGATGGATATGCCCGCCAAAGCTGTAAAACAATATCTTGGAAAAGATCTTCTTTGTCTTCTTTACTATTGCAATACATATTGCAAACCTTAAAAATGAGGCCTTGATGATCAGCTATCAGTATCGAAAATTGCTCTTTCAAAAAATGTTATTTATACAATTAGTCGAACGATAAGAGAAAAACTTAGAGAAATCTAAAAATAATTTTATCATAACCTTTTCATCAATTGGTATTTTCGTTTTATCCGCAATTACCTTTCTATCTGGTAAGTGGTTTTTATGGCGATGCTTTTTAATGTTTTGAAAATTTGGGTTCCGCAACAAAACCTGATCGTGGAAGATGAAGGGTGTTTGAGAATTTTGCTGAGTTTTTCTTCTTAAACCTATCTCCTTCATCGGGCTAAGATTTGGAGCTTAATTAAATTTTGTTCGGTGTATTTTTCATGCTTCTTTTAGCACCAACTTTTTAGTGCTAAAAGAAGCATGATTGTTTTCCAAATATAAAATCCAAACTAATTTATATTATTTCTTTGAATACACTTTGGCATACATAATACCAAAGTGTTTACTTTTTTTTATGTGATAAAAGAAGTATGAAAAATATGTCAAATATAAATTTTGACTACTGCTTTTGAGAAATTGGAAAACACAAGTTACTTTAATTTTTAAAGCGCTAATCTTATCAAGGTTTAAAAATCATACAAAATAAATTAAGGTTTATTTAGATATGCGAATGTTGATTATACTTTAAAAAAAAGGTAAAACCACGTTACCAATTTGCGTAATAATACCCTTTATCATCCTTTCTAAAACAGGCAATTTTGATTCAATAAATTGTTCTGGTTCTTTTTAGACCATGTATTTGTTTGACAGAATGTTTAGAAAAATAGCCACAGACAACTATTGGATAAATCTAAAGAAACGAAATCAAATACAATCAACTCTATCAATCAGGCAGAACTTTTAGTTACAACTCTTTAAATATTTACGGCAAGTAAACCAATACATTAATTATTAAAATCAATTGATATGTATCTCCCGGCACTTAAAACCAACCCTAAATTTGTACCTAAACAAGTTGCTTACAAAGATCAGCTTCCTGTTTTAACATACAGTCGGTTAAATGATGATGATTGCATTACTGTAAAAGCATCGGAAACAAAGGAAAAACTGCATTTGATGTTACCGCAAACAACGCTGTGGCGGTATAACAAAACAATACCGGTTTTCGAGATCGAAAGCGGAGCAACTATTCATATAAATTGGTTAAACAACATTACGCAGCTTAATTTACCTTTTGTGCATGGCGTTGCAGAGCATGATGCGGAGATGAATATCGCCGGAAGAGGCTTTAATTTTCATGATGCTGAAAACCCGGGCGATACAAACTATTTTAACCCTTATGGTTTGCCCCGAACGGTAACGCATGTGCATGGCGCAATTGTTCAGGCTGATAGTGATGGCTGGACAGATAATGTTTGCTTAAAAAATCAATCCCATCATTATATCTACCACAACAAACAGCAGGCAGCGATGCTCTGGTTTCACGACCATGCCATGGCTATAACAAGGTTAAATGTTTATGCGGGGCTTGTAGGTCTTTGGATAATAAGGAACCAGCATGAGAAAGCATTACAATTGCCGGGCGGCGACAGAGAACTGCCATTGATATTACAAGACAGAAATTTGGATAAAACGGATGATGGCATATTTACTGGAGCTATTTTGCACAAGGTAACGGATGACACAATGGAGTTTTTTGGTCCTTACAATTTAGTTAACGGAAAAATATGGCCTCAACATAAAGTAAAGCCTGCCCAATATAGGTTAAGGATATTGAACGGAGCCAATGCAAGAACGTACAAACTTGCCTGGGTAAACGAAAATAACTTTCCGGTCGAAAAATTGGAGATATTTAAGATAGGTACTGATCAGGGGTTTTTGGACAGGCCGATTAAAATAAACAATGAGCAGTTGGATCAGGGTTTGGTACTTGCGCCCGGAGAAAGAATAGATGTGATTGTTGATTTTACCAATTGCAAGGGCAAGGAAATCTATTTAAAAAACATGGCCGCCGCCCCTTGGAACGGCGTTAATATAATCGACTTAAATGCTGTTCCGGATGATAACGATCATAATCCCTTTCCGGAAATTATGAAGTTTATAGTATCTGATTTCCCTTCAAAAGACCACAGCAAAAAAGTAAACGCTGATACTATACTTTCTAATTTTCATCAGCTTACCAGTGCCGAAATACATCAGCCCGGCGCTCATCATCATCATAAGCACCGATATATTTACCTTGGGGAAGAAGATGGTATGGTTCTTTTAAAAGAGTTGTTAATGTTTGACGACTTTCCGGTGCCGGCCCAAAAAAGCGAAGAAAGCAATGCAGACTACCTGATAAGGAAAGAATTGTTAAAACAACATTACCGGGACGATATTGGGACGATAGCTATTAAGGACATGTTTGAAGGCGTGTTTGCGGTAAAAGAGTTTTACGTTGCCGCTAAAAAGTTCAATGATCTTATTACCATAAATGATATTATGTTATCTGCCGATGGTATGCCTACTGAAATATGGAAGATTATAAACGCTACCCCGGATGCCCATCCTTTTCATATTCATTTGGCCCAGTCTCAAGTGCTCGAAAGGTTTTCTGTTGATACCCAACAGCCAGACGGCAAAATTATTTACGACCTAACGCCAAGTGGGAAAATAAAAATTGCAGGTATGCCTGCGGATGAGGTGATATGGCCAAATGACAGAGGTTGGAAAGATGTAATGGTAATAAACAACAGTGTGCAACATGAGCCTGAGGAAGCAAACATTTATAAGTACGAAGTGATGGTAATAGCACCCAGGTTTGAACAATATGAAGGCCGTTACATGTATCACTGCCACATCTTAGAACACGAAGACCACGAAATGATGCGGCCAATTGTTGTAAGCAGTATACCTATGCAACACATGTAACTAATCATTGATCTGCTACTCAGGATTATAAAATGTGAACCTGTCTTTTTTTTAAAAATAAAGTACTCGCAGTTATTACATCTTAACTATCGCCTTAATTCTTATCAAGAGTATTTCTTGCCGTTGGCTTTAAAATATTATAATCAGCCAAGTGCTAAGCAATAGGTACAGCAGAGTTGATAAGGAGGGTATCAAACGTAAAAAACCAAAAGGTATATATAGTACAAAAACCGGGAAGCCGAAAACGGAAAATAGAGTAGGCATTAACTTATTAAATTCATTGTTATGTCAAACACATCATTCATTCAGGATGAGACTGATCAGTCTCAAAGCAAACAAAACACATTAGGCGTTCAGCAAGACCCTATTGTAGTAGCACCATTGCACATTTCTAAACCACAACTGGCTTTGGAAGACCTGCAAAAAGAGGATGCTGAAATTTTTAAACTTGCAAATGCAAGCACGTCAGCCACTCCGCCTCATTTAACCTACCGCGGAGGGCCTTTAATTCAAAACGTAGAAGTATATACAATTTTTTGGGGAAGTAATTGGGCTATTACAGCAACCTATACTGCAATGGCTACAAGAATCAATGGTTTTTTCTCTGCCATCCTCAGTAGTTCGCTTATCGATCAATTGGCAGAGTACAACACTTCTGCGCCGCATTATACTATTGGGCATGGTACTTTAAAAGGTACAAAAACTATTACTGCCGGTACACCTGCTCCAGGTACTACTGTTACGGATGCACAACTTCGCATAGCTTTAAACAGTTGGATAGCGACCTATACAGTACCTGCACCTACGGCCAATTCATTGTATTTTATTTATACGGATGTTAATGTAAAGGTAACCATGGGCGGCAGTGCTTCCTGTACTAATTTCTGTGGATATCATGGCAATATTGGGTCAACTTATTATTCTGTTATGCCTTTCCCAACCTGTAACGGATGCTTAGGTGGTTTAAGTGCCTTCAACGCCCTTACCGGAACTTCTTCTCATGAACTTTGTGAAGCAATTACCGATCCTATTCCCGGGTCTGGATGGTACGATAATAATTATGGAGAGATCGGAGATATTTGTGCTTGGAAATTTAAATCAGTGGCAGGTTATAACGTACAATTGGAATGGAGCAACAAGTTCCAAAAATGTGTGTGAGGAATGTAGGTATTAAGTGCCGCAGGATTTATCCCTCTCCATACAGGTTTTGCCTATAATGGGCGAAACCTGTACTTATGATAAGTAATTGAATAAAATGTGTGCTGTATTTTCGATGCTTCTTTTAGCACCATAAATTTAGTTTTACGATTGTATTATTGATACAAAAACCAGAAACACATACATAAAATTAGATGCTAAAAGAAGCATGCTAAAATAGATCGAACAAAATGTAAAAAGCCTTGATCATCTTTTCTATCTTGCCAATTTTAATCTACCAGACAATAAATCCAAGCTTGACAATTTATTACTGCGGCTCGAAATTGCTTACCTCCGCCAGCAGCTTTTGCAGGTCTTGGTTAATAAGCCGGACAACTACTTCAATCTCTGTAAGCATATTAGAAAGGGTGTGGAGATCATCAACGTGATAACCTCCGCCGGCGCCAAAAAATAATTTTTGCTGCTGGGCCTGCTGTCGAGGTTTGCCGTTGGTCAACTGGTCGTACTGCGTCCAGCGCTTGCGGGCGGTTTGAAGCAGTGAAGTTACATTTCCGTCAGAACGTCCTGTCCGCTCTTCATTCAGCACAACCCAAAGGCCGGGCGGGTATAGGGCCGAGCGGGGATGCTGGTACCATACGTCAGCCAGTAAATTTTGGGAAATTGGGTAATTGATTTGTGGGTTCACGAAGATAGTAGCAACCCCTAACGCAGCACTAAGGACGGCAGTGCTTACCGTTAGCACCAGGTTTAAGTCCGGATTTTTTACTGTCGCGCTAATAGTGCCGCTGGCTGCACCAAGCAGCAGTGAACCAACAGTAAGATTATTCCGCTGCTTGTCTTCCCGTCTTTGCAACGCTATTGCCGACTGTTCGGCACGCTGCTTCTCGCATTCCAACTCCTCTGCTACCCGCAGTACATCTCCTGAAGCTTCAACTATTTGCGAAACAATTGCTTTACGTTGTTTTAAAAAAGCCGGATAAGCAGGGCTTTTGGGAGTAAGGCCTATACCCATTTGGCCAAGTAGCCGCAGGCCGTGATCAAAGCCATAAGCATGGGTTAACTGCCGGCTGCGGTATGATAAGCCTGTTAGTGTGTTCGTATCATGCATCTGTAAGGATGCGGCCTTATTAGTTTGCAGCGTGTCGCTGATAAAGAGCTGGTGAGGAACTGCGCAATAGTTATTGGTGTTATCATCACTGTTGAGGGCTGGGCGAAATGTGCTGCATCCTTGTGTTATAACTAACAAAGCCAACAACCAGATCAGACTTGGCCGGTATAAATATTTCATGTAAATCTGTGGTTAATAGTAGGCTAAACCTTAATCAAAAATAAAAGTTTCATTATTGCCTGCAACTCGCACCAGATAAAACAATGTTTAAATATAGTATGGGAAAAAGGCACAAAATGAAGATAAGGATGTGTACAAAATTGGTTTATAATATAATCTAAATTTAAAAAATCATAAGCAAATCTTTTCATACAGCCATTGCAACCAGGTGAACAATGCAAAGTACATTCTCGATGGTTAGCTAACCCTTAATTTAGCAGTTGGTATTAATAGCAGCCGGTTATATAAAGTGTTATTTATAACTAACTGAATATATAACTAACCAAACCTTTTTCAAGGATAGGACTACTATTTCAGTTAAATACTTTACCAAGTTGATGTAGTTATGTTATCATCTGGTCAAATTGATTTAAACCAACTATTCTCATAACAACCCCAATCCAATAAAACCTACTTTTGCACGATAAAAGAAGTATCACAATAATTTTATGGGGAAAAAAGGAGTTTTATTGGTAAACCTCGGTACGCCGGACAGTCCGAAAACAGCCGATGTACGCAAATATCTGAATGAGTTTTTAATGGACGGGCGCGTAATAGACATCAATCCAATAACACGTGCTTTGTTGGTAAAAGGGGCAATTGTACCTTTTCGGTCGCCAAAATCTGCCAAGTTATATCAGGAAATTTGGTCTCCAGAAAACGGTTCTCCATTGTTGTATTACAGCATCAAGCAAGCCGAATTGTTGCAGGAAAGTTTGGGCAATGGTTATCAGGTGGAATTGGCCATGCGCTACCAAAGCCCATCCATAGAATCTGCTTTGGAGAAATTAAAAGTAGCCAATCCGGACAGTTTAAAAGTAATAGCCTTGTTTCCGCAATATGCTTCTGCCAGCAGCGGTTCTGTTTATCAAAAAGTGATGGAACAGGTAAGCAAATGGCTCACTATCCCCGATCTTTCTTTCGTTAATTCATTCCACAATAATGAATTGATGATCAAAAACTTTGTGGAGAACGGCCGCAAATATCAGCCTGAAACGTACGATCATATTCTGTTTAGCTTTCATGGATTGCCGCAAAGGCAGTTGATCAAATCAGATCCGACCCAAAAACATTGTTTGAAAGTCGATAATTGCTGTGCTACTTTAACCGATGCCAACAAGTTTTGTTACTCCGCACAATGCCATGATACCGCAAGATTGATTGCAGAAAAACTGAATTTAAGCAAAGACCAATATACTATTTGCTTCCAGTCGCGCTTGGGAAATGATCCCTGGGTGAAGCCTTATACGGTTGAAGTGGTGGCAGAACTGGCAAAGCAAGGAAAAAAGAGAATGCTGGTATTTTGCCCGGCTTTTGTGGCTGATTGTTTGGAAACCGTTTATGAAGTTTCGGTAGAATACCAGGAAGAATTTAAAGCTTTGGGCGGAGAAAAAATCCAACTGGTAGAAAGTTTAAATGATTCGCCGTTGTTTATAAAAGCTTTACGGGAAATGGCAATGTTATAAGTTGCGGGTTGCCGGTTTTAGATTGAAAGAAGATTTCCTACCAAGGTCGAAATCATAACGCGATGCTTCTTTTAGCACTATAAAACTGGTATTTGTATCAACAAAAACGCTTACTGTTTTTTAGGTGATAAGAGAAGCATGAAAAGATAACAAATTATTAAATTGCATGATGTTTTCGGATATAATCCATGATCTTGTTGGTTGCACCTGTATTTTTTCGCGTATAATCTTTAGCTTGAGCGGAAGCGTGAAGATAAAATTTCTGATCGTTCATTAATCTGTCAACTGCTTTTTCCAGCGATGCTTCGTTTACGATAGAAAAACCTGCGTCCAGTTCAACCAAGTCCACAGCTTCTTTAAATTTTTGATAAGCAGGGCCAAAAATAACCGGCAAACCAAAAGCCGCAGCTTCCAATGTGTTGTGGATGCCAGTACCAAAACCGCCGCCAATGTAAGCGATGCTGCCATATTGATAAAGCCGCGACAACAAGCCAATATTGTCGATCACCAAAACCTGTTTTTCTCTGATTGCACCAAGACCAGAAGTGGCCTCAGAAAAACAGATCGTTTTTTCTACCGGAAGTTTTTGCAGCAGGCTGCTGATCTTTTCTTTACTGATTTCGTGTGGTGCTATGATAAACTTCCATTCCGGATAAAGCGGGATTAATTGAACGATCAGTTCTTCGTCAGGCGGCCAGGTGCTTCCGGCAATAAAAATTTTACTTGTACTTTTAAAAGCTTCTACCGTTTCCAATGGTTTTACGGTTTGTGCATTTTCCCAGACGCGGTCGAACCTTGTATCTCCGCTCACTGTTACTTGATCTATATTGATGTTCGCCAGTAATTCTTTTGAAACCTCATCCTGAACAAAGAAATAGTGCACTAAAAGAAGCATCCTCCGATAAAGCCCTCCATAACTTCTAAAGAAAATTTGCTGCGGACGAAAGATTGCGGAAATGAGATACAGTGGAATTTCGAGCTGGTACAACTCGCCTATATAAAAATACCAATATTCATATTTGGTAAAAACGGCAATTTTAGGGTTGATGGCACCAATGAATTGCTTGGCGTTCATGCGTGTGTCCAAGGGTAAATAATAAACATAATCTGCTAAAGGCGTTTTTTTCCTGATTTCATATCCAGAAGGGGAAAAAAAAGTAACTACTGTTTTTACAGTTGGGTTTTCTGCTTTTAGCTTTTCGAGTACCGGCCGTCCTTGTTCAAATTCGCCTAATGAAGCAAAATGGAACCATATACTTTCATTTAACGTAACAAGCTTTTGTGTACGGCGTCCCTCAACCCAAAGACGTGCTTTTTGGTTAAAAAAGGAAGCCAGCCAAATACCCAGATAATAGATTTGAACCGTAATGCGGTAAAGAAAAAGCATTTTTTAACAAAAGTTTATATATTCGTCGAAGGTAAAACATAATGTTTTAAACAAAAATTTCAAATATGAAAATAGCCGTAGTAGGAACAGGTTACGTTGGATTGGTAACCGGGACATGCCTTGCAGAAACCGGAAACGAGGTGATCTGTGTGGACATTAATGAAGAAAAAGTCAAAGCTATGCAAAACGGTGTTTTGCCTATTTATGAGCCTGGTTTGGAGCAGCTTTTTCACCGGAACATCAAACAAGACCGGTTACATTTTACAAAAAATTTAGCGGAAGCCATCAAAGAAGCACAGGTTATTTTCCTGGCTTTGCCAACGCCTCCGGGAGGGGATGGTTCAGCGGATTTAAGTTATGTGCTGGGCGCGGCAAAGGATATTGCCAAACTGGTCACAGAATATAAAGTGATCGTTACCAAATCTACTGTTCCGGTTGGGACGGCAGATAAAGTAACGGCTGTTTTTAAAGAAAACACTTCTGTTGAGTTTGCCGTAGTTTCCAATCCGGAGTTTTTAAGGGAAGGTGTTGCTGTAGAGGATTTTATGAAGCCAGACCGTGTAGTGATCGGCACAATGGACGAACGTGCACGTGAAATATTAGGTGAGTTGTACGGCCCTTATGTTCGCCAGGGAAACCCGATTTTGTTCATGGACGAGCGTTCCTCTGAGTTGACAAAATATGCGGCCAATTCTTTTCTCGCTACTAAAATCACTTTCATGAACGAAGTGGCCAATATGTGCGAACTGGTTGGCGCCAATGTGGACATGGTTCGTTCCGGTATTGGTGCCGATGCCCGTATCGGAAAACGCTTTTTGTTTCCCGGAGTAGGCTATGGCGGCAGTTGCTTCCCGAAAGATGTACAGGCGATGTTTAAATCAGCCAAAGAATATGGCTATGATTTCAAAATCCTGGACTCTGTAATGGAAGTAAATGAAGTACAGAAAAAAAAGCTGGTAAAAAAAGTATTGGAATACTTTAAAGATGGCATACAGGGCAAAAAGTTTGCACTTTGGGGATTGGCATTTAAACCGGAAACAGACGATATTCGCGAAGCTCCGGCTTTATATATAATTGATGAACTGCTAAAAGAAGGTGCTTCGGTCGTAGCTTATGATCCGGAAGGAATGCCAAATGTACAACGGCTTTTGGGTGATAAAATAACTTATGCACCAGACCGATATGCAGCTTTGGAAGGGGCAGATGCCCTGCTGATCGTTACGGAATGGTCTGTGTTTCGGACACCGGATTTTAGTTACGTAAAGGAGAAGCTGAAGAATAGTGTTATTTTTGACGGTAGAAATCTATACGATCTGGATAAAATGAGTAAAATTGGATTTTATTACAGCAGCATCGGAAGAAAAACTATTGAATAATGGAAAACAGAAAACGTATTTTAATTACCGGTGCAGCCGGCTTTTTAGGTTCCCATTTATGCGACCGTTACATCAAAGAAGGTTATCATGTGATTGCCATGGATAACCTGATCACTGGCGACCTAAGGAATATAGAACACCTTTTTCCATTGGAAAATTTTGAGTTTTATAATCACGATGTTTCTAAATATGTTCATGTTTCAGGCAAGTTGGATTACATCCTTCATTTTGCTTCGCCCGCAAGTCCGATTGATTATTTGAAAATCCCGATCCAAACTTTAAAAGTTGGTTCCCTCGGTACACATAATTTATTAGGTTTGGCCAAAGATAAAAAGGCCCGTATTTTGGTGGCTTCTACGTCTGAAGTTTATGGTGACCCAAGTGTAAACCCACAACCCGAAGAATATTGGGGAAATGTAAACCCGGTTGGGCCAAGAGGTGTTTATGACGAAGCCAAGCGTTTCCAGGAAGCGATCACAATGGCTTATCATACTTTTCACCAGGTAGATACCCGCATCATCCGTATTTTTAATACTTATGGGCCACGTATGCGATTAAACGACGGACGTGTTTTGCCGGCATTTATCGGCCAGGCTTTAAGAGGAGAAGAACTTACTGTTTTTGGCGATGGTTCTCAAACGCGTTCATTTTGTTATGTGGATGATTTGGTAGAAGGTATCCATCGTTTGTTGATGAGCGATTATACACAGCCAATGAACATTGGCAACCCGGATGAAATTACGATCAGGCAGTTTGGGGAAGAAATCATCAAGCTGACCGGAACAAACCAGGAATTAGTAAGTAAACCATTGCCTACGGATGATCCTAAACAACGCCGCCCGGATATTACAAAAGCGAGGGCAATTTTAAGCTGGGAACCAAAAGTATCCCGTGCAGAAGGTTTAAAAATCACTTACGAGTATTTTAAATCCCTGCCGGATATAGAAATCCAACACAAAGATTTTGCATACTATAACAAATAATCATGTCAAAAATTTTGGTCACAGGCGGTTTAGGCTTTATCGGTTCGCATACAGTTGTAGAACTTGCAAATGCCGGGTACGAACCGGTTATTGTAGATAACCTGTCAAATTCAAACCCTAAAATCTTAGATCAACTCAACAAAATACTTGGTTTTAGGCCTGTTTTTTACAAATTAGATCTTTGCAGCGTACAAGATGTTGCAGAACTGGTGGGCAAAGAACCTGAGCTTACGGGCATTATCCATTTTGCAGCGTCAAAGGCAGTAGGGGAATCTGTCCAGAAACCGTTAAAGTATTATAAAAATAATTTTTTCTCTCTGATTAATTTGTTAGAGGCATACCCCGAAAAGAAGTTAAATTTTGTTTTTTCTTCCAGTTGTACCGTTTATGGGCAGCCAGATAAATTGCCTGTTACCGAAAAAGCACCGATAAAAAAAGCAACATCCCCTTATGGCAACACCAAACAGGTTTCAGAAGAGATATTAGAAGATTTGATTACTTCAGGCAGTGCTTATAAGATTATTTCACTACGTTATTTTAATCCGGTTGGCGCACATCCATCTGCGTTAATTGGTGAATTGCCTATTGGGGTACCGCAAAATCTTGTTCCTTTTATCACCCAAACTGCAATTGGAAAAAGGAAAAAACTGACAGTTTTTGGTGACGATTATAAAACGCCGGACGGTAGCAACGTGCGAGATTACATCCACGTGGTTGATCTGGCAAAAGCACATGTAGCTGCATTGAAATATATGGAAAAAGCTGTTGATTTTACCGGTTATGATACATTTAATATCGGTACGGGTAAAGGAAGTTCTGTGCTGGAAGTGATCCATGCCTTCGAGAAAACAACCGCAGAAAAGCTAAATTACGAAATCGGCCCGCGCCGCCCGGGCGATGTAGAGCAGGTTTGGGGAGATGTGACCAAAGCAGCAGAAAAGCTGAAATGGAAAACAGAACTGGATGTGGATCAAATGATGCTGACTGCCTGGAACTGGGAAAAATATCTCAAAGAAAACCCTTTATAAATATTACTTGATAAAAGAAGTATATCATTTGTATGGAAAAAAAAATTATTATTACCGGAGGTGCGGGCTTTATTGGCTCTCATGTGGTAAGGCTGTTTGTGAAAAAATATCCGAAATATCATATCATCAACTTGGATAAACTAACTTATGCAGGTAATTTGGCTAATTTGCATGATGTTGAGATTGAATCAAACTATCAGTTTGTAAAAGGTGATATTGTTGATGCTTCTTTTATCCATGATTTATTTAAGTTGGAACAGCCGGACGCTGTAATCCATTTAGCGGCAGAATCCCATGTGGACCGTTCTATCACCAATCCTTTGGAGTTTGTCATGACTAATGTTGTTGGTACGGCTAATTTATTAAATGCTGCACGGGAATGCTGGAAAGGAAAATATGAGCAGACCCGTTTTTATCATGTTTCTACAGATGAAGTTTATGGTACATTGGGAGCGAACGGCATGTTTACAGAAGAAACTGCGTATGATCCGCATTCTCCGTATTCAGCTTCAAAAGCAGGTTCCGATCATCTGGTGCGAGCCTATCAGGACACGTATGGTATGAACACAGTTATCTCCAATTGCTCTAACAATTATGGATCAAACCATTTTCCGGAAAAGTTGATCCCCTTAACGATCCATAATATTCAGGAAAAGAAACCAATCCCAGTTTATGGAAAGGGGGAAAACATCCGCGACTGGCTTTGGGTAGAAGACCATGCACGTGCTATTGATGTGATTTTTCATAACTCGGCTCCGGGCAAAACGTATAATATTGGCGGGCACAACGAGTGGAAAAATATCGACCTGGTACAACTTCTTTGCAAAATTATGGATGAGAAATTAGGAAGGGCAAAAGGGGAATCCGCACAATTAATTACTTACGTAAAAGACCGCGCCGGCCATGATTTACGTTATGCCATTGATGCAACAAAACTGAAAAACGAATTAGGCTGGGTACCAAGTGTTACGTTTGAACAGGGACTGGAAAAAACAGTTAGCTGGTACATGGCTAATGAAGAATGGCTAAACAATATTACTTCAGGAAATTACAAGCAATACTATCAGGAGCAATATGAAAACAGATAATTATGTTTGGGCTTTTTAGTAAAAAAAAGAATGAACATGTAAGAAGGTTTGATTTAAGTACAGTTGCTGTAGATATGCATTCGCATATTTTGCCCGGGATAGATGATGGTGCACAAACCGTAGAAGAATCAATTGTTTTGGTCAGGGCGATGATTGATCTGGGGATTAAAAAGATCATTGCAACGCCGCATATCATGGTAGATTATTACCGCAATACGCCGGAAACTATCTGCACAGCACTTGAAACCTTAAAGACCGAACTCCAAAATCAACAGGTAGAAATTGAAATAGAAGCAGCAGCAGAGCATTTGCTAGATGAAGGTTTTGAAATATTACTGGAGGAAGGCAAGGTTATGCCCATGAAAGACAATTACCTTTTATTTGAAATGTCTTTTATTGATGCCCATCCAAATCTGGGTCCTATAATTCAAAAAATGCTTGAAAAAGGGTACAAACCTATTTTGGCTCATCCGGAACGCTATCCTTATTTTACCTTAAAAAATTGTGAAAGCGTTAAAAATTGGGGTTGTAATTTGCAGATGAATACAATTTCATTAACTGGTTATTATGGGGCAAAAACGAAAGAAATGGCAGAAGCAATGGTGGACTATCTTCTGGTTGATTTTATTTCGAGCGATATGCACCATACACGCCATGCAATGGCTTTGGAGAAATCACTTCGGACAAGCTATTTAGAAAAACTGCTATTTGATTATCCGCTTAAAAATGTACTGTTGCTCTAAATCAAAAATTGCGCTGAATGACAAATTCAACGCATTTTTTATGTGGTAAAAGAAGTATTAAACAGAAAAAGAAGTACCACAGCCGCAAGTGCTGGCCGCATTTGGATTGTTGAAAGTAAATCCGCGGGCATTTAAACCATCCTGAAAATCAATTTGCATTCCGGCAAGATATAAGCCATGCGCTTTATGCATAAAAATTTTAATGCCATCGATCTTAAATTCCTGGTCGCCGTCTTTTTTCTGATCAAAACCTAAAATATAGTTCATTCCAGAACAGCCCCCGCCTTCTACACCAACACGTAAACCAAAATCAGGACTAATTTCCTGTTGATCGATCAACTTATTCAATTCAGAAACAGCACCTTGCGTAAAAGAAACTGGTGCTGATACGGCTTCTATAACTGTACCCATTTTTATTTTTTTTATTTGATAGCAAATATAACTGAAATTGCACAATTTAGTTATACACCAAAAGTTTATTACCATTTACCAACATTTAAATTTTATGCTAAACACTTATCTTTTTGACATTATCAAACTCACCATTTCCGGATTATTAGTGGTAATGGCTGCTTTTTATATTGCCCGGCCTTATCTGGAGCGGTTTGAAAAACAACAGCTCATTGGGCTAAAACAAACTTTTACCAAGGAAACACTCCCATTGCGTTTGCAGGCTTACGAGCGGTTGGTTTTATTGATCGACAGGATCAATCCGGCCAATATCCTGGTTCGGTTGAACGATCAGAGCCTTTCTGCCGGCGAACTGCATTATCTCGTCTTAGTCGAAATCAGAAATGAATATCAGCATAACATTACGCAGCAACTTTACGTAAGCACAGTTTCATGGGAGATCACCAAAAGGGTCAAAAACGACACTGTTTTGCTAATGAACAGTGCTTTGAAAGCCATACCTGCGGGGGCAAGCGCATTAGCGTTCGGCAAGCTGATTTTGGAGCAGATCAGCAGGATGGAAAGTGATCCTTATGAAGTAGCTGCTGCCTTGGTCCGTGATGAAGCCGGACAGCTTTTTTGATCAGAGCTGTCCAAAAGCGTCAATGTTGATAAGTACTTGCAAATTAGGCATCAACAGCATAAAGAATACCAGTTTTTTTGATAAGGAAGCACAGGGTTAACATTTTGTTAATAATTAAACACTTGACAATCAATAAAATATATTAAATATCTTTTTTTAATGTTAATTTTAGATGAACTACTGCATTACAAAAAAAGTAATCAAAACAAAGCGTTTTTATTAAGTTTTTTTGCACAGATCAGGGTGGATTTCTTATCTGCTTGCATTTGAGAGGCTTATAAAAAATCGTCAATTTTAGTTTTTTTCCACATCTTTTTTTTGAATCTTCGGTCTCCCAAACGGGCTGGTAAGAAACCTTACTGATCGTTTGGAAACGCACTTTTTGAAAAAAACTATATGGAAAAAATCGGTACGCACGTCTGGAACAACTGTCTTAACATCATTAAAGACAATATTCCGGCTCAGAGTTTTAAAACCTGGTTCGAACCTATTAAAGCCATCAGGCAAGAAGGCAGTGTTTTGACAATCCAGGTTCCGAGCTTGTTCTTTTATGAGTGGCTGGAAGAACATTATGTGGGTTTATTGCGTAAAACGATCAAGAATCAGTTGGGCGAGGAAGGCAGGCTGGAGTACAACATAGTGATGGAACAATCTTCCGCTAAACCTTATACTACAAACATGCCTTCAAATGGAAATGGGAGCGAAGGTAAAAATCAATCCATGCCAATACCAGTTTCAATTAACAAGGATATCAAAAACCCATTTGTGATACCGGGATTGAGAAAACTGCAGGTTGACCCACAACTGAATCAGAATTATACTTTCGAGACATTCATAGAAGGTGATTGCAACCGCCTGGCGCGTTCTGCCGGCTATGCAGTTGCTGCAAAACCTGGTGGTACTTCTTTTAACCCCTTAATGATTTATGGTGGCGTAGGCCTTGGAAAAACACATTTATCGCAAGCAATTGGCAATGAGATAAAACAGTCTTTTCCGGAGAAATTAGTGCTTTACGTTTCTTGTGAAAAATTTACAACACAGTTTGTAGAATCCCTAAAAAATAACAACATCAACGATTTTGTGAATTTTTATCAGGCAATGGATGTGCTGATTGTGGATGACGTTCACAACTTTGCCGGCCGGGATAAAACGCAAGACATTTTCTTTCACATCTTTAATCATCTACATCAATCCGGAAAGCAGATTATCCTGACTTCTGATAAATCTCCCAAAGATTTATCAGGTTTAGAAGAGCGGTTGCTTTCCCGTTTCAAATGGGGGCTTTCTGCCGATCTGCAAATCCCGGACATGGAAACTCGAATGGCAATCTTAAAAAAGAAAATTTACCAGGATGGGATTGAATTGCCGCAGGAAGTGATCGAATATGTTGCCCATAACATTGACAATAATGTGAGGGAACTGGAAGGTGCC
>JAABUS010001668.1_pt1 | contig 46930 bp, 38 predicted proteins | sample 5560161 | NCBI WGS metagenome assembly JAABUS01 (sample SAMN10711885, study PRJNA513376) | rock metagenome | isolation source: Antarctica rocks | place: Antarctica: Victoria Land, Trio Nunatak nord | collected 2016-01-04 | reverse complement strand
AAGAGAACATCACGAACTTGAGAAAGCTCTTAGAAATCGTGAGCGCAGCGACGACGATCATTCGAATGATACTCTCAACGAGCATACTGAATCAATTTCAAGCTGTGACGTCATCGAAGAGTGTCAGGACCGTGCCTAGGTGAGTCAACCAGCGGAAGTCAGGGTTGAATAGTGCTTGATCTTTAGAGGTAGCTATAACTGAATATTAAGAATACAGAAGAAGGTGAGTACAAGAGCTTCTATTTAAGTAATATTCAGAGGCTGCGCTAAGCCCGAAGGGGATGTGTTTGTGACACGGGTAGAATGTGATGTAGGAAGGAAGGTGATGTTGAACAAAGAGGTGTTGGGGAAAGGAAATAGGGGCTGAGCCAGATCTGGGCTAGAGGCACTGGCTAGCCCTAATCAATACGCAGGGTACTCGCTAGCGTACCCTGCGAATTGATTAGGGCTTCAGCCTTTTTCAGCCTTGGTACGCTCGTAACAAAGAGTCAGATGAAAGAGAGAGAAAATAGAGAAGAAACAGACTCATAGAGTTCTCGCATTGAGAACAGTTATAGTATAGAGCGCAGAAAGAAGCGATTTTTGATGCGGAAAGAGCGCTGCGCTAGCGCAGCGCTCGCTACAGTATATAGAATCTTGCATAGGCTCATAATGGGTGTTGAATCGAGTAAGAATTAAAAAAAAAAAAAAAAATATATATATATATTACTAATAATACTGTGTAGTATAATATAAGCTTTTATATTTCGAAAAGGAAACAAAGTTTCGACCGTCACGATATCTATCTAGATATTCTAGAACTAGTTAGGTACTTGCGCCAACACAATATCACTCTCCAGCCCAAAACTGAGTACTACAATCACTACCATCATTTTTTAGGACTGGATTCCAAGCGTACAACTGTGTAGTTGTGATACCACTATTCTGCGCAAATGTAGAGCACCTATCTCCGCTCCGCGCCTGCAAGAATCGGTTGCAATTACTTGCGATGCCGGACTGAGTGGGACCTGGGGCGGTCACTGAACTAGCCCTGGTACTACTGCCAGCGCCATCTGCGGAGACGCCAATGCAGTAGTACTCTTTGGCCCAGAATTGGGTGTTGCAATTTACGCCGTTCGCCCCAAGGATGCTGTTCCACCCGTATAGCTGATCCGGCGTGATACCGTGGGCTTGGGCAAAGTTGTAGCAGTTGTCTCCACTCTTGGCTTCCGCATAGTTGTTGCACTTCGCTGCGATCCCTGATTGCGTTGCTGTAGGGCCGGGACCGTCAGACGCTGAGTTACCAATAGACGTAACAGTTGTGGTGGGTGTGGCGACACCACCTGGGCCGCCACGTTGCTGGTTGCCGGCGTCAGCATTGGTTCCCAGAGGCGGTGACGCTAGGGCGTATGTGCCGCCGGGAGCGCTAGAATTCGATACGTCAGCAATGGGTTTTTAATCTGGGATGGTGTTAGTCTCACCCCACGCAGATATACTGGCCTGAAGTAGGACTGTCGCAGAGGCCCATGAGGTCGGGGTTCCAGTTAAGGAATTGAATAGTCGTGACATTATGCAAGATGCTGCTTGCGAGGGAGTCGCTAAGCCGTATTTCAGTATACAAAACGGTCCAAAATCGTCGGTTTAGGATGGATTTGATAGCTTACCAGGTGGCTCCGGTGGGAACTTGCTGCAAGCTGCAGGCAGCTGGGAGGCAGATGGAGCTAGAAATTGCACATACATTACTCTGTATGATTGCCTGCAGATCACCCGTTGTCACGCCGTACTTGCTTGAGAGCGTGTCACAGGTTGAAGAATCTTGACGGACTTCGACTGATCTTCCATGCACTTGTGGAGCTCGGTTTTGAGATACGCCTATTATCTGTCCGGTACAAATCGGTGATGTGATTGAAGTCGCTGTCGTGGTCGTGGTTGCAGTACCAAAGTTAATTGAGCTTGCTCGTGGTCCGCTTGGGTAGGTCGGTAATGCACGCACTGTGATATCAGGTATAACTGTCAAGCAGACGTCTGAGATATCTTGTAATTGATCGACCAGGTAATCTGAATAGTCAGTGTCCGGGAGGTATGAGGATGTTAGTCGTAGGTAGAGCATCTGAATAAAACAGTCGTCGCACAGCTGATCAAGAAACCCAGTCAGTCACCTAGTTAATCCGAAGATCGTCTGTAATAGTCACCACTTACAGTATTGTCGCTATACAGGTTTGCCATTCTCTGTTCAGCAGAGTCGATGTCCGTTGCATTGACTGAACAAGCTGGGTCCGAGGAATTGACACTACAGTCAGGACGGATTATATCTGAGCCGATCCAATCTTGGGACTCAATCAGGCACCATGTATCATTGGTTCTGCAACGAAAATGCGAAGTCAGTCCAAGACGAGATCACGGGGAAGAGACGAGAGAATTTTAAACATACGTAGACGGTAAGCATGCAATGTTCATGCCATCTACAAATCTGCCGGAAATAGAATCAGCGGGTATGAGTTTACCGTACGCTGACATGTATTGGCCGTCGCAGGCGTTGGTCACGTCAAGATCCCACATTGTTGTGGCATAAGAGCAATTGCCGCTGCAAAGGGTAGTCAAATTGTCATCCTCCCAGTAGTAATTATCGACGGTGCCAACCATTTGGAAGAGTGTTTGGTCGCAGTCCGGTAGGGACTGATTGCTATTATAAGTTCTCATCATCAGTGCCTTAATTCATACGCGGTACAGGAAAGCCCGCCACGGCTCTTTCCACCAGGAATGTTATCAATTCCACTTACAGTGTCTGAAGACAGTCGGTGGTGAGATTGTAAGCCTTCGCAAGCTTGTCTGGATCAACTGGAGGGTACAAATTGAATGCTGTCACGTTATGCAGCAAGACCAGACATATTGAGAAGGTGAGCAAGCTTTGTGCCATATCCTCTGCAAATCCAAACATGGAGAGTCGCAAAACACAGTGTATGGGCTTCGCAGGTCAGGTAGGTAGCTCTGGGCGGCGTAAGTGGCTTTAATGTCATCGATCCAACTGCCAGCCTACAAGCCGGACGTCGCCCTAAAATAGATTATTCCTTCGAAAGCACCGCCGAGCAACATGTCTCACCGCATTAATGAGGAAAAATCCTTTGAGGCAAAGAACTACTTACTTGACATCGATCCTGTCCGATTGGCTAGCCTTAAAACTGCAAAGCCAGCAGCTCCCTGCACGATCACGAGATGAGCAGACTGATATGTGAGGTGAATCTGCATTTCCGAGCTGAATCCACAAGTAGGCAGAGAACCCCAACGTACGAGGGAGGAATATGCAGGGGTGTGAAAGAATGCCTCGCAAGAAATGTAATACAAAAGACGGTGACCACAGGATCAAAAAGCAAAATGGTTCAAATCCACGAACATTTATCCCAAATTACTATTAGAACTGAATCTACGCGAAATACACAATCATTTGAATTTGAATCCTTTTCAATAACATCAGATTATGTTGATTTATCGAGTTCGTTAAATTTCCAAGGGGAAGAATCCAAGTAGCAGAAGGGGTATGACTGCACCCGAATAACTGGATGTTGTATAGGCAAACATGCGTGATGGGCTACTGTTTATTCACTCTCGTCACTCCCTGAAGAGTGATATCTATAGCTTATATCAGTAGTCTTGTGACACTGTCTCCAAAGCGTAAACTGGTCAAGATTATGGGTGGTGACCACTTACAAAGCGCAAATTGTGATAACGGTTCAATAAAGTAACTGTTAGGCGGTGTATACTACACTGTGTGTACACCGTTTTTCGAACCCCGCACTCGCCCCTATGGTACTGTACATATATCTATTCCGAACCTTGTTTCTCCAGCCATACTGAGATCCTATAGGATCCTCCGATGACTTTGCGGTCACACGTAGAAACCCTGTTCTAAAATTACAATTTTGTGGCGCTTGCAGGTCTACACCATAGGCTCAAATCCCCGAAAGGATTTGCTGTGTGACCATCAGCATATCTTCCCTGAGATGGGCCTATATTTCTGCGCAGCGGTCAGACGTAGCCATAAAATTGAGCGTGAGATGCCCTGCCCCATCCTAGAATATAATCACAACAAGCCTCGCCAAGGTAGAGCGTGCAAATATCATGCGATTCCAGACATCAATATTTATCGTCCTTGGCGTAGCCTATAGCGTTATTGCCGTAAGAGCCTCATTACCAGAGCAACACAACGTTTGGCCGCTCAACCCAAATCTAAATTCATTCTCTCTTCTTCCTCGAGGTCTACCCACAGGCACCTGCAACTCACAGACGCCCTGCGAAAACGCTGCCTGTTGCGGTACGAATGGCTTATGCGGCTACTCCCCAAGCGAATGTGGTAAAGCTAATTGCACATCCAACTGTGATGCCAAGGCCGAGTGTGGGCAGTATGCGGCAGGGGGAAATCAAAAGTGTCCGTTGAATGTGTGCTGCTCTGAATTCGGGTTCGTTTTTGCCCCAGGGTCCTGAAAGGGCAATATCAAAGGGTCCCCATTCACTGACACAGCATGGGTTTTCACCAGCTTCTGTGGCTCGACAGACGACTTCTGCAAAAAAGGCTGTCAGCAAGGCTTCGGAGGCTGCGGGCCCCCCAATCGTCCTTCATGCGGCGGTGGCGGCAGCGTATCAAAGCGCACAATCGGTTATTACGAGTCCTGGTCTAACACTCGCAAATGCCAGAACGTGGCGCCGGAAGATTTGAATCTCAATGGCTTCACGCACATTAACTTTGCCTTTGCGTTTTTCGATCCTTCCAGCTTCGAAATTGCTCCCATGGATGGAAAAAGCGCATCCCTTTACAATAGATTCACGGCGCTGAAGAACGTCAATCGCGGTCTGCAGACCTGGATCTCTGTCGGTGGCTGGTCGTTCACTGATCCCGGCCCAACGAGGACAGCCTTCAGCGATATGTCTGGCAGTGCAGGAAATCGGCAGAAGTTCATCAATGAGCTCATGAAATTCATGGATACATATGCCTTCGACGGTGTGGATCTTGACTGGGAGTATCCTCAGGCGGATGACCGTGGAGGAGCTTCGGGAGACCGAGAAAACTATGTCACTCTCGCCAAGGAACTGAGGGCTGCGTTTGGGTCAAAGTATGGTATTTCCATGACGCTGCCGACGTCGTATTGGTACCTACAGCATTTTGACCTCCCTGGCATCCAAGCCTCTGTTGACTGGTTTAATCTCATGGCCTATGATTGTGGGTCCAGGCTTGTGCCCTACACTTATTTTGCACATGCTGATATCAGCGCTCAGTGCATGGAATTTGGGATGCCGATTCCAAGTTTGTAGGCCCTTATGTTGCGCCTCACTCTAATATCACTGAAATAGATGTTGGGCTTGATCTTCTTTGGCGTGCTGGTGTGACCCCTGACAAAGTGGTCATGGGTCAGGGCTGGGCAAGTCATGAACCACTTCTAGATGGCATCGTAAGCTAATTTGCCGCGACAGTATGGCCGCAGCTTCACACTGAAGGACCCTTCGTGCAACAGTCCCAACGGTGTCTGCCAATTCAACGGTGGTGCCAATGCTGGACCTTGTTCTGGCGCATCTGGGATCCTCGACAATCAGGAGATCCAGGATGTCATTGCCAAAAACAGCCTATCACCACAGTGGGACAAAAAAGCAGCTGTGAAGTGGATCACTTGGGACAGTAACCAATGGGTTTCTTATGATGATGACGATACCTTTCACCAGAAACGTGATTTTGCCAATTCTCGCTGCCTTGGTGGTCTTATGGTGAGGGCCTTCCTCCTATGCTCGAATTGAGAACGTATGACTGACACCCAAGGAAGGTCTGGGCAATGGATCAGGTCGACCAGAAAGCTGGCAATAGTCTCGCACGGGCGCCAGGAGTAACTACGAGTCAACAACAAGATGCGCATCAAATGAGTGCAAACTTACAGGCTGGAGTTACATGCTACACAACTGACTGCGGCAGCACATGCAAAAAGGGCACCAATCCAGTGGCTCAGATGAACGGTCAGCCAGGCCAATTGTCTACTAACTCTCGTTGTGCGAATAATAAATACCATACCCTATGTTGCGACGATGGCACTTTCATGGGCACTTGCCGATGGCGGGGCTATCGGGGCGTTGGGCTGTCATGCATCAGCGGATGCGCCGACGGTGAGACCGAGGTTGTGACGGATACGAACCACCACGACAAAAACGGCGATCAAAGCTGTACCGGTGGCCTTCAAAGCTACTGCTGCAAGGGCTTCAAGCCAATTCCTTCCAAAGGAGGGCTCAAAAGCAAGGCCGAAGATGCGGCCAAGGCGGCTGCAGAAGCCGCGGCAGAAAACGCCGTGCTGGATGTTGCTGCAAAAGCTTTTTGCAGAGTGGCCGTGCCCGCTTTGCTGGCTCCCCTTGAATTACTTGAAGATCTGATCCCTATTGTTGGCAAGTCTCGCACCTCGAACGCATCACCGAGCTGTAAGCTAATTTAGCTTGCAGGAGAAATTCTTGACCTTGCAGAAATCGCAGCTACACCAGCCCTGATTGACGTCTGCGTCAAAGGGGTCGAAAAGGAAGGCAAGGCCGAATTCAAAGTCTTCGGCAAAAAACACTCACTCAACTTCAACAAACCGACAGAAAAGCCCTCCGCGACACGCCCCCCAAAATCATCTCATACGCCCGCGAAGACAAGCCAAAATAGCTGCGAAATACCGAAGAAGGCGAAACGGGCTGGCGATGGCGACTGTAATGATAGACGGCGCAAGAAACCCATGAGGGCGACAACTTCCATCGAGGATCATGCAGATCCCCCAACAGACATTTTCTGCGACTATGCTCTTTATGGACAGGCATGCTTACACTATAATTCCGTCATACACCATAACGCAGGTTATGGCATCATCACCTGCCCTTATAGTTCTCAGGGTGCAGATAGAAGACCAATCGTGGCTGTGTACAACCAAGAACGCATGGAGGGATGGATCGCAAAAATCCCTGCCTTCAATGGAGGAAAGGGCTGTGAGCGAGATGAGTGGCCACCCGCTCACCTGCACGAAGCCAACAATGGCTACTTGAAGTTGGAAGGCAGTGGCGGTCGGCCGAGTAATCCTCGACAGCAATATGTTCGTCTAATCAACGGTGACGAAAATGGTAACGCAGGACAGTTATGGAAAAACTGCCCCAAGGTGGCACAGCGGAATGATATTGATGCGGAGACCAGCACGGAACATGGCGCGGGCAGAATTGATACGGTGTGGACAAAAGTGAAGGCCGTCTATACGCGGAAAGCGTTCTCTATGCGTTTCAGGAACCTGGTCAACCCTGATGGCGACGATGGTCTCCAACTTAACCGGTGCCAGCCAGAGCAACTTAACGCCAACGGCAACCGCTTCGACCATCGAGGCTTTGCGCTTCTGAATGAGGACAGCTGGTTCGATCGTAACCCGAATGCCAAGCAATACACAGCAGCATATGGGCAAGCACCGAATTTTAAAAGGCGAGATCTAGACTGGCTCGACCCGGATCAGATCTCTGTCGTCGACGCCAACTCCACTCGCAAGGCCACCGACAAGGAGTTGAGGCACGACTTTGGTCTGATCAGATGCACCGATAAGGAGTGCTCGCAAGAATTGGCGGACTTGAACATCAAGTCAGCGTTGAGGTTTGCGTCTCCACAATCCACGCCAATAGATGTGCCGGCAACTGCGACGGCAACGACACCCTCTGATGTCATGGCCGCCACGGCGACTGCTGCAGGTCTTATCGCGCAGAACCCTCCTAGTCTACCTGGGCATGAGGTTTCTTCTGCTGAGTTCCCTCGGCGGACGTGGGTTCCATGAGCATCGAGATTGATGTGTTCGAATTGAAGGAATCACTTATCAAGAATTTATGTGCGACAAAATAGACTTTGTTCAACTTTCGGGTGTACTCGGATGGAAAAATGCCTTACCTAGGAATAACTCAAGCGTCTCAAATATCTCGGCGTCAGTTGTGTTAATATTGAACACATGTTAGTCTTGCCTGCCGATGTTGCATTCCTGTTAACAGAATGACAAGCTACTCAATCGTAGTCCTAGGTCCGAAGACATTATAGGATATGATCGTACGGCGAATGTGCTTAATGTTCGAGTCGGGAAAAGACAGGTTTCTGGGCATTTCTAGCGATAATAGCCTTCTTATTTCAATCTTTCCAATGCCCTTCTTGTGAATGCATTGCTTTTGAACACTTCTTCCTGGACTCTCATGATGACTTCCCCGTAGCAACAATTGATGAATTAGCTAGATATTCCCAATATCCATGCCGTGCTCCTGAGCCTGGAGAAATCCTTGTTGGCGGGATTCTTCCCACTTCACAACTGCCTGCTTACATTCATCCCGTCTCAAGGACTCTGGCCAGCCGTGTGCGTAGTGTATCTCTCGTAACTCCTATTTCAATCAAAGGTATCAGCTTCTTAGACTCAGAAATGCTCGATGTGAGAACGACCTCGACGTGCTGCACAGAAATGTTCGAAGTACTTTAGATGTCTAGGAAATACGACAAAATGTGCGTAGAAACGTATGATAAAGCTGGATAATCACTTTCCTGACCCGTCCAAAGGCAGAAATTTCGGTGTCCTTACAATGGGAGCTCTCGGGCGCAGAATTTTTCCCTTAGACCAGCAAAGCAACGAACGTACCTTAAGTTCCTGGATTTCTCTAGGAGTAAAGGGATCGAAGATCATATGCGGCCAACCATTCATTGTAAATGCAATCCATTCCAAATTCTGGTAATTTTTTGTCCATTCGCTCAAGAAGTCTGCTAGCCGGCAAGTGCGGTCATTGCAACAATCGCGCCAGCTTCGTGGATCGAGGGGTTCATAGTCTGGCGGATAAGAGCTACCGACGATTCTGTAATCTGTCGCTGTGCCTATGAACACGCACGAATTAAGCATTGATTGATCTTTGTCCCCAATGACAGCGTCGAGATCCCTCAAGCGTCCTGAACTTACCGTCCGTAGTATCCAACATTAAGTAGGTTCCATCTCTCTTACCGTAGGTCAAGGGAACGACCCAAGGCGGAAACTCGGATCCAATCGGGACATACCAGCCCGTGGATTTCGTGGTCACTGGTGACTGAAAGGGCTCTCTTCGATAGTCACACGGATAAGTATTGGGTGCAATCAAGTACTCATGACCTGACATGTCGATGTACGGCAAACGTTTGAGCAGCTCGATGACTTCCTCGCTCTTACCCAGACCCGCAAAATTTTGGTGATTGATATTCGACCAGCCGCTCGCAGGAGGAAATAGGACATCGGCGGGTTCAATATAAGGAAGCTTTGCCAGAAATTGATAGAATTCGGTCACGACAGCGATAACTTCCTCTCGATCATATTGGGATGTGGCTCCCACTCGTGGATCCGGTGGTAACGACATTCTGTTACGTGGGACTAGCTAAGATTAACCGCTCTAAAATCTTTAATCGAGGTTTTAAACTCGATTTGGAAACGAATATCCAATGACTCCCAAGTCCCAAGTCCCATGCGCCAGGCCCCCAACGGGGCCCCAAGACCTGAAAACTGGAGTGCCAAGCCGCTAAGCCTCAATAGGACTAGCCTTGACACACTCGTAACATTACCCCGTGCCCCCTTCTTTAAACAAGGCATGTCCTCATGCTCCCCGACCACAGTAGCAACAATTGCTATGGAGACACGCTAAAAAAGGGGCGACGAAGCACAACTGTGGGGTGTGCATTAACGTAGGAACCTCGTCTATACAAGGTGAGGATTAGGTCGATGTTCGAAACCATGCCTGTAAGTTGTAGCTCCGATAGTTTAAAGAGCGATGCTCAGAAATGATCGATATATGGACGATCCACATTCCGTGATACAGATCCAGAAACAAGAAAGGGGTATTTACACTAACGAAGCAAAGAACGCGCTCCTAAGCACCCAAACCCGTTCCCATCCTAAGAATGATCGCTTAGACGTAATTCAAAACCATCAACTATCGAGACCGCTTGTTCCCACCACACACGACTTCCTCACCTCCTCCCCATCTCTCCAACTAAGCACTCCAAGACCTTCTCTCTCACAACGCCCTGATTGACTAAATGCTTCGTCAAACCCTTCACCACTTCCCCCATCTCCTCCACGCTCAGCCCCTGAATCGCACTCTCCATGACCCCGCCCACACTAGCCTTGTACACGGCAATAAAACTCTGATAATACATAAAGGCGAAAAAGCCCATAATGAATTGGCAATCCATGCGATCTGTGATGCCGCCGTGACCAGGAATGCTTTCGCCAAAGTCTTTGACTTTGAAGGTGCGTTTGAGACCAGAGGCGAAGAAGCCGCCGAAAGGCGCAATCAAAGACGCGAAGGTGGCGAAGACAAGGATGTGGAACTGCATGGGGGCGATGTGGAAGGTTTGTGGAATAGAGGCGGGGAGCATGGATGAGAGAGAGGAGGGGAGGGTGTAAGGGTGCGGGATGAATACGGGGTTGGGAGTGCAGGAGAGGCCGGTGAAAATGTTGGCGCCCAGGTCCTAGAGGAAAGTCAGAAACTTTTAGGTGGATATGGAATGTTTAGGGGGAAATTTGAGAGAATAGGAGTTTGAAGCAATTAAAGGGGGAAATCAAAGGACAAAGAATCTTCTTACATTGACTGGACAGATGAAGTACTTGTAGCGCATAAGAATATTAGTCATGGCGAAGCCGAAAAAGATTGTCAGAATCCAGGCGCCCACAAAGCCCTCGACGGTCTTCTTGGGCGATATCTTGATGAGTTGAGTTCGGCCAAATGTAATGCCGCAGATGTAGGCAAAGATATCGTTGGTAATGACGAGGGAGGCTGGGAGGAAGAACCAGATCATGCCTTCAAAAATATTGTTCATGATGAAATGTGCTTGGACAACGATTAGGTAGAGCGCCATGTGGGTCCAAGCAAATTGGGTGAATTGAAAGCGATAGTGCCCTTTTTCGAGAGATGCGACGAAGAAGACGAAACCTGGGACAGTCAATTACATATTCCAGTTTCAATATTCAACGATACTGACCGATAACATAGAGCATGAAGCTAATGAAGCGGTGATGCACTGCGAATGGAAGCAAAACCTTGTCCACTAGCACAATGTGCTTGAAGTAATATATAACGCTCTCTCCGTAGAGGAAGTACATAGTTGTTCCCAAGAAGTACCAGTTTAAAGATCTCGTGAATCGAAGATTCTTGGCTTTGCTCGGCACATTTGCAATCGCAATAACTTCTTTGAAGGATACAATCTGAATGGCAGTGACGATGCCTATGATGTAGATGTGGCCGGAGAACATGGCAATAAAGAATACGAAGATCATCACGAAAGTCCATATCGTACGGGTTATGAATGTCTGCTTCTTTTTCTCGTATTCGGACATAGGAGGTGATTCACTCTGTACCAATCGAACACATAAAAATTAGCTCTAACGCTCTTGAGAAGTTGATACCGGCAACGCGAGGAAGCCTTCCTTAAGACGGTGGTGGACTTTAAGAGAGGTATACCTCCGCATTGCTTACTTCAGCCTTCCCATTCCCGTTCATTCTATTTCTCGTAGGACTGTCATGCTCCGATGTCCCTTCACTTATCTCTGACATGCTTGGTCTCCGTGGACTTGTCGGATTGCTTCCCCGGTGCTGGAACTGTACGTTGCGCCGTGATGGAGCCATAACCTTGTCCCAACGCAAGGGTGTATCTTATTTTGAACTGGCAAGAGCCCTTCCTTCCCAGCTCTAGTCACCCAATTCCAATAAGAGTCTGAGTGCACCTTCCCCGTTCCTGCAATGCGCGGTGGGGTTGGCCGGATCAGCAAACAAGATAGGCGTCAGAAAGCGGTAGCCTTGCGTGTAGGCGGAAATTTCAACGAGTCCGATCTACGGTATGACTATACGATCCCTTTCCGGGGCCGTTATGTAGATGTTATGTAGATCCAAGCTCAGGACGAGTGTTAAGGATTGAAAATTGTTTGACCTGGGAGCTCAACTTGCTCACTCAGGCGCACGCGGTCTCGGTTGATTTAAATCCCGAAGGTCCAATTACATTATACCTAGTCTGTTGTGTCTGTGGACTACACAGTACCCATGGTGTTGTTCATGCGATATTTCCCGCTATGTAAAGGGCTCAATGCAGTTGCGCCTATGAAGGCGTACATTGAACACCATGGACGAAGTCCAAGGAGACGACGGCTACTCAGATGATGATCTGGATGCTTTACCGGCTGCGGCCTTCCACGAGCTCCAAGAAAACGCGATTAGATCTACGCAGCAACCGCTTAACCATGCTTCTATCCAGCCTAATCATCGCCCATTGACAAAACCTTCGACGGATCTTACCAGTGGGTTTGGAGGTTTATCTTGGGGAGGACTTAAATCTCAACAGGGCCATGCTCCGGCAAACCCTGAGCCACCTTCTTCCGACTATGGAGACTTTGATGATGAGATGCTTGACGGTGAAATATACGATGCCGCAGAACAACCTACTATTCCTGTTTCACGCAGCAATACTGTCCTTGGGAGGGTAGCTGGTGACAGCACTCAGAGGGAAGAATGGCGGCAACAACGTTTTGGTGGCCCACCACACTCACGAGAATATAAAGAGCAAAATATCCTTCATAACCCCCAAGGAGACATTGTTATGCAAGACCGCGTAGGTGTAAAACACGGTGGCTACAGAGGTCATCAGCCCGGTGAGATGCTATTGTCTCAGGGTGGAGAGGATGTGGAAAGCCTACAGGCTCAAGTTCAGGATGTGCGTCTCTGTCCGGATATTCAGTGTATGGATATACTGACATACTTAAAAGCTACTTCGCGAACGCCAAGTACTTCACCATGTTGCTGAATCTGCCAAAGCCAATGCTACGTCCAAAGTAGGCGAAATTGCAATCGTTCGCGCAAATCAAGCCAAATTGGAAAAAGAGTCCGAGGGGAGATTGGCCGCGCTGCAGAAAACGCACATGGAAGAGGCAGCACGGCAGAAGATTGAGGTTGACAAAGCCCGGGCGGAGCGCCAGCAGATCGAAACTCAGAAGAGATTTCTTGAGAATGAACTGGCCCGGGAAACCGAGCAAATGAAGAACCTTCAAAGGGCCGTCAAAGCTGGCGGTAGCAAAGTTGCGGTTCTGGAGGTGTCAGCAAAACCCTTGACACCTAAGAAGAGTAAAGCACCCTATGGGGATGGATTTGATGACGACGAAATCCAGGTAGCTTCACCTCCAAAGCTAGCTCTAAGATCAAAATCCGCTACTCCAAGAGCCGGTTCTAAAAGGAAGAGACCTACAGGAGGCAGTCCTTCCAAGCCACTTCAGCTCAGTCAGCCAAGAAAAGACAGCTCATCTGATGATCTAGGTCAAGGCCAGATAAGTATAACCGTCGTAGAACCGGATGCCTCCCCGGCTCCTCAGCTCCGAGATCAAAGGTTCCAGTTCACCCAAAAGGTTTCGAATCATCGGATTAAACATGACGAACCGCGGTCATTTGAGGCTTTGGCAGGCTACGCGTTCCCATCAGATCCAGAGAAAGCTTTGTCATCCCTCCTGCTGGATAAGTTATTCGTACTCAGCATGAAGACAGACATTGAAAACTTCCCCGCAGCTCTCTCCCTAATCATCATATCATTGTGGCAGCAATGCATTCATGAGACCTTTTACCCGCCTGTCCACCTCCTTCTCGATCTTGTCAAATTTATCCTGCTAATCAGCCCTCCTGACACATCCCAAGGCCTAACAAACGACCTTGTCCTCCTCGTCCAAAATACTACCGATATCATCATCATCCCCCGCATTAAACAAACCGCCCTATCGACTCAAGCTGACAACATCAACCCAAAAGAATGTCTTGAAATCCTCCATCTCATGGCTTACAACCTCTACCGCACAGACGACATCACCCGCTTCTGGCGCCGCATGCGCTTCGATTTTACGGGAATGCTACTGAATATTTTGCAGCCTGTTGAGGAAATGCACATTACTGTAAGCCTGCTAAGGACAAGTGTTTTAGAGGCGAGCTTTGCGATGAGGGTGCCGCCTGGTGATGGCGATCAAGGGAAATCTGAGACCTGGATCCTCTACCTCCTATCGCGATGGCTCATCGACGTCCGGCGGTCGCCAGAGGGCGAGCAGCCCTACGATGTGATGGAAATTTGCGAGATCCGCCAGCAAGTCCTGAGCTTGATGGAAGCTATGTGCGACACTAACCATGGCGGTGAAGCCCTAGCTAAAGACCCCGTTGTCATTGGCCGCTTAGTCCTCCTTATCAACGAGGAACTCAATTCGCTCTACGACTTCCAGTACGGTCACGAGCACCGATCGAACCTCGTCAATACCGCTCTGCGCCTCTTGTACTACCTCGTGACTAATTACCCATCTCTAATCAATATACAGGACAAGCTGCGGGAGATCTCGGGCGGGCAACACAAGTATTTGATTATCCTGGCGAGGCTGGCGTTTAGTGAGGGCTATCATGAGCAGGGGATCGAGGATGATGTGGTGGAGTGCGCGACGGAGATGCTGGAGAATTTAATTACGCCCGAGGAGGGGGAGAGTTTGTTGGAGGCGTTTAGTAGTGCAAGGAGGTAGGAGGTGTGACTAGAAAGTGAGGAGGGATAGGGAGCGGAGAAGGGAAGGCATGGTAGTAAGAGGTCTCTTCTACCCCCCTCTAATATCGACATGAGTATCTCTTCCCCATTCCTCAACAAAAACCATATATTTTTCCATAGGGAAGACTTGCATCAACACCACCTTAGATATCATCCATTACTAGCAATTCCAACTATCCATTAGGTCGAGAAGGAGGCGCAATCATTCTCCACCTCGCTCTGCGCCCTGCCACCACATCCCTCCAATCGACGTTGCCAGGTGGAAAACCCAGCTTTTCCTTGTCTTGCAAACCGGCCTTTCCAAGCACACAAAGGGGGGAAGTAGTGTTTGCCTGCCTCTTTCGCTGCTATCGCTACAAGATCCGCTGAACATACGAACCTCCATCCCCCCTCCCTTCTTCCACCATATTCCCTTTCAGCATCTCCATCCTCAGTCTCCCCCATCCCTCGCCCCCCCCCCCCTCCCCCCCAACCCCCCCCCCAACCTCCTCAGCCATCTCCGCTCCCATCAACCCCCCATCAATCCCATTCCCACCTACCGTATCTCCCCAGCTTCGGGCTCCCCAATTGGCCCAATCCCAGTCCCCTTCCGCTCCAGCAAATGTTTCTTTCCCAGCCGGATTTTATGCACGTGATGTCCAGGGGTCGGGGTAGCTGCGGTAGCCCCTCTGGGAATTTTCAAAGAGGATGTTGGGGGGGGGGGGGCTTGGATTTGCAGGAATGGGATTGTGGATGTGATTGGAATAGAAAGGGTTTTCTATCACTGGGTCCTGGTTTGTCTCGTGTTTCTTTAGTAACAAAGGGTTGGGAACGGCATGCGCACGTCTTTCGGTTCTGGTTTTTACCGGGGGGGGGGGGTGAAGCAGTAGGCATAATGGGCTGGTATGGGGTTGTTTTGGAGATTGTTTTTTTTTTTTCGTTTCTTTTTTCGCTAGAATACTGCATAAATTGGGGGGTTCAGGCTGATACTTGCGGCACCCGTGCCTTGAACTCGAGCGAGTTGATTCTTGGAGAGATGCGGAATGCTGGGTTTTTGGTTAGAGAGAGAGAGAGGAACGATATTTGGTGTAGATACTGCAGGACTGGTCCAGAGGACAGAGGGGGACACTCGTATTGAGATTTTGGATTTTTGGAGGGAGAGGTATGAGGAAACAGAGAAGGAAATGGAGTGGCAAGCCCGCGGCGATGGTCGATGCATGGAGCGGGTGGTACGGATATGAAGATAGGAAAAAGAAAGCAGGTTGGGGGTTGGAGGTGGTACGCTGGACGGGGGGCACTGTATCTTATGAATCGCACAGCTGTGACGTGCTGTAGACCTTCCATTCCCAACAGCATTAACAATGGAGTACCAGCGTCCTGTCCCGCCTCTTTCTCCCCAGCTGAACAGACCACGCCACTATTCTCCCCCACCGTTTCCCTCTTTTCTACTCCACGTCTTCCGGCACGAGAGGACGCCTTCGTGAGCCTCGCGGAGTGTATTTCTAGCCTGGATGGTAATCAAGAGCGGGGTTTGGTAATGGGGGGCGATTTGTGTACGGATGAGAAGGAGGGTAGGGGGTGTAGATGTGAGTGCTGGGTGCTGGGTGCTGGCTTAGGTATGGAGGGTCGACAAAGTTGTAGATGATCTTGGAACGTAGCATGTCTTTTGATGAAATGTATGTGAGGACTATTGGATAGCGTATCATAGTCCCCAGCTCAAAGCAATTGCATCACCAAACGCTCCATTCCCCCATCCCAAACAAAACACCACACACATCCAATCACGTGGACACTACTGCCTTGCCTACCTTATCTTACTCTACCTACAACCTACTTATGCCCGCGCTGCGTCGGGCTCGCAATCCCAAAGGAGGCCCAGCATAAGGTAGCTTGAGGTGCATTTGGCAAATCCAAGGTACCTTATGGAACGCTGGCCTCGGGCTAAGGTACTATGGGTGCGCATAGCGGGTATTCCGGAGGCGGATGTACTGTACATATGGGGGTTTCTTGAGGGGTGGCGCGTGGGGTTTCTCAAGTTGGAAATGTCATGATGGTAAGTAGAGTAGCCAGTGCCCCGCCCCACAATCACAATCACATCTGCGAGATGATGGGGATGATAGCGCTATGGGGACGGGAATGGGGTGGGATGGGGTGGGGATTAGAAAGTACGGGTGCGGCGTTACTCGGATGGAGGATGTGACGAAGCGCGTAAAGTTGCCTTGGGGGTTGGGGTGTCACGTGAGGGTGTCGTTCCTCGGAAACGTACTCGTAGATGGATATATATATATTTACCAGTGTATGCCAAGGCTATAGAGCTTTATAGATCATAAAGAGAGAGCATTAGTATCGTTACAGTAGCATTATCACGCAATATTTAAACCTCCTCCGTCATTACACGGCCCCCGTTCTCCTTTTCCCCACCCACCGATCGCATTGAATTAGTATCCATATCGGTATGTGACCGCGAATCATAAGTATTCAACTTCGGATCCCAAGGCCCCGTCATATGGCTCATCGGATCTCGAGACAACAGAGTCAACTTTGGCGCCGAATGACCTTTTGGCCAGCTAATCTTGAGCCTTCTTGACGAGTACGGCTTGTTGGAGGTGTCTCGGCTTTTGCTGAGAATGAACATTTTCTCGGGGAGGATGCGGGTGAGGACGGGGCGGAGAGTGGGGAGGCAGGCGGCGATTACGTAGTTGGCGGGTTCGGTGAGGGTCCAGATGGTCCAGGCTATGGCGGTGACGCCGGTGTCGGTCATTGCGTTGGTCTGGAAGAGGATGCTTAGTCGGACACAGCTTGCGATGAAGCCGCTGTATTGTATTAGTTGGGTCCTTCCGCATTCGGCCAATGATGAGACCTTACATGACACCATGCAAAAAGGTAAGGGTAAGCGCAATCTTCTGCCGAAGCGTAATATTCAACTCCCACACAAGCGGCAGCGGCATCACGAGCATCACAGCGCCAGTGACCACGTTTGGAATCGACATGTAGCGCTCAAAGGCCACTTCGTCAATACACTTCCCTCCACTGAGCGATTTGTTCCATTTGTAGGCAATAGGTACACATTGAAAGATGGCTGTGAAGGTGTTGACCAGACCAGTTGCGACGACTACGGCTCCGACGATGTAGACGGCAACGGTGAAGCCCCGTTTACGCGTGGTGAAGACGCGGGTGTAGAGAAGTAGGATGGCGCATTTGCTTAGGGCTACTGCGGAGCCATAGACGACCATCCAAGCAATTGAGCTCTGTGAGATAGGTTAGCAGTCGATTTTACACAAAGGATTTGCCGCGTGGGAGACGTGAGACATACTCGGCCAACCTGTTTCGCAGCAGATGGATTGTGCATCATCTTTGCCTCCATTTGCTGCCCGACGCCGGCAATTCTTGGCACTAGAGAAGGAAGATTAGCCTTCGCCCTTAAGGATTCGAGGATTGGCGGCAAGTATATGAGGGTGGTACATACACACAGTGCCCATCACGCAAAGTCCACAGGTGAAGACCTAGGTGATATTAGATATAGCTCTCCTGATTGATCGGAATTACTCGCCATTGCCAAGATGAGTACACAATCGTCAGATCCCAGCGTAACATTTTGCAGTCTTCGGGAGAGGAGCCGCGCCGACACCATGAGGATCTGCATGACAATCAGGACAATGGCGACAACGGCAGTTTTGTATCCGCCATCGCCATAGCTGGCGACGTAAAGAACCATGACTGAGGATGTTGAAGAGCGGAAGGAGAATTCGACGTGGACAAGGGAGAATGAGATAGATAAATGACTGTGCCTGCTGCGGCGGAAACCACAGCAGTTTTAACCATTTCCATGAAGAAATAAGGTTGGGTTGATCATGGAGGATCACCGAAACGACGGAACGGGATCTGAGATGCATGTACGAGTACCATATCACATTCACAGGGAGGATTACACGACTAAAGCATGTATTGACGACTGAATATTGGAAACTGACAGGTCTAGCCCCGGGTCATGCCGGTCAGGTTGGAGAAGCACAAGGGGATGTATCATGTACAGTATGCATCTAATCCTGACAGGATGCAGGAACCCATTTTGGTGAAACGATAACAGCGATACTGTACTTCGTGTGGTGATAGTGTACGGAGATAGTTCGACAAGATGGCACAGCGGCCTTCATTCGAGGACAAACATGATTTCAATAGCCGTCACTTGTGTGACTTGGTGCTGTGGTCGTTCGAGAACCGAAGGAGTGCCACTGGAGCAAGAGTGCTCCCTGACGGTTGGTGGCTGCATATCCCCTCTCTCTCAGGGGCCGCTGGATTTACAGTTGAACATTCAACGTTCCGTGATAGGTATGCGCCAATACTCCGTACATTGATTCTGAGTGGTGCATGCTCGGATGTAAGCGTGTGAGATGGAGTGGAGGCCAGTGGCGGCGCACCTTCTAAAACTAGTGATGCGACGCGGGGCCCCCTAGAATAACGTCTGAAAACAATGCAAACTGTCTCCGTATAGAGTGCTGAACCTAATTCCCGATACCAAAATACTGCGTAATTGCACAACTTGCAGCTTTGCGAGTCGTATCAGAATATATTGAGGAATCTCGCTGAAAGGTCTCACTTATTTGGAACATGTGGCCTGAGACACGAATCATACGATGGAACGGTAGAACAGTGGAGAAAAAGCTTTTCTAAACGAAGGACTACCTACGTAGTAGTGCCACGGTCGCGACGAGGAACACCATCACTTCCAGGTACCGAACTTCCAAGACAACCAACCATACAGTATGTGACGATGAATGCACGTCGGATCTAGGACAACCTCCTTCCGTCTGCATTTTGTAATCGTGCATCACTGCATTACTGCATCAATGATCTACCTCCATTCGATCGATCCTGCACATATATGTACGACTCCCGCTCATGTTCAGAGCACCCCAAGAAACCACCACTCGTTGAAGCCATCGTACAGCCTCTCCGAAGATTTCCACCATATGGTGAATTTATCACTTCATGGTCTAATGGGTTGAATTGAGCTTTCTAACTAGGGCGAACCATCCCTCAAACCATACAGTAAAGGTATGACGATCTAACGATTGCCAACCGACATTGGCGAGCTGGAACATCACATACCGCAGTGCTTATCTAGATTAGTACAATGCTTCGAATCTTTGAGAAAGATCCGTATGATCGACTACGGTGCCTGCCATCAACGACTTCCTCCCACCCAAGGTACATTATCCATCACCCCGTCCCTGCTACCTCCTTCCATATACTGCGACTGTTAATCCAGATTTTCCGAACAACTCAGTCCATGTACCGACATAATCTTTCCAAGCTATTTTTCCCTACGTTTGCATTCTCGTCTTGCTTGGTTCCTGTCTTATTGTCCACTTCTATGTTTCTTTCCCTTCCCCTTTCGTAGTCTTTGGCTCTATCTTCTTCGTCCTTATCGATGGCTTCTTCGGCTTCTTTCTTCTACCTCGTCATCAGCCTTCCCTCTTTCATCCTGCTGTTCCGATCCCTTAACATCGACCGATCCCATCCCTTCGTTCCCAGTATAGATTTGTGGAACCCATCGAGATGTTTATCATCTTTGGACTTTCTGGTAACACCGGTATTCGACGTCGATAAGTGCCTCTTTGCTAGGACTAGGCGAAAACAGTCTCGTCATTCCACATACTCTCCAATACTCTCTGCGTCGTTCATACCTTGGTTGTTGTTCTGTAGAGGCCGCTTAAAGTTGACCATCTTCTTCAGTTGTGGTCGAATGGGATCGTGCTACTGAGATGGAGGATAACAACGCTAAAATTCTCTTCCAGTTTGGAGTGATAGCACCGAAGTGAAGAGATTTCGCGCCAAGACAGATAGGAGAGAGACACAGCGACCGCTAAGAGCTTGAGAGTCAAGGATTGTAATGGCCTATGGACCTTCATGTATACAAGCACTGCCAAACGTTGACAGGCTACATCTGCGACCAACACCGCTTATTTGCCTTTGACAACAGCAGCATGAGGTGTTGTTACAAAACAACGCTCATCCTGTGGATACCACAAATAGACCTCGCTGTTCTTCTCCCTACCTATGATTCGACTTAAAACCAGTAGTGCCCCAAGGATGACAGCATACTCTCCTTGCACGCCTAAGCTTTCCTGCTCATCTTCTGTAGATACTCTCACAATTCCCGAATCCTTTTCTCTCTCGTTCCTGATCGTATCTTTCGCTCTCAACCTCCGAAAACCAAAAAATGCCGCTTAAGTACGCGAAATCAGCACAGCAACATCAAAAAGAGAGGCAGGACAAAGCAAGGAAGAGAGAGGCAAAGAAGGCGAGGCAAAGCCTTGAGCGAACGCGAGCATACACAGACGCCAGGTTAGAGAACGAACCAAATGCTGGAGCAGAAGATACGACACTCTTTAACGCAAGTTCCGCGAAGCCAAGTGCGAGCTATGATTACTGATTATGACCAGGAAACCTCTGCAAGCTCTGTCCAAGGAAAGGATAAAGCGACGGTCGCTAAGAAGACAAAACGTGCTACTAATGCAGCCAAGGAGCAAGATGAAGAGAAGTATGATCAGAAAGCTGAAGTCGCTGCGCAAACGCTTAGAGCGGGCGAGCAACACCCGAACAAGCCAGACCCGCCGCTCCCTAACCATGACGGGTTACTTAAAGAACTCAATAGTCATCTCGAGATGTTTGCTTCTTCATCAAAAGAGGAAGATGTTCTCTCCCATACACGAGATGGTTCTTCTGATAATGAGGAGAGCAATGAGTTGTCCTCTGAAGAGGAATCTGACTACGACCATGCAAGAGAGGAGTCACCTGACGAGGATAGTTGGGAATATGTAGAGTGGATACCTTAGGAAAAGTGCTAAGATAGGCTAGCAGAATTTGTTAGATTAAAAAGGTGAAACTAGAGACGTGCGAAATCGATGAGAATCCAAAGTCCATCAAGATTGAGCTGACGAGCCAAATCTGAAAGTCCTAAAGGGAAAAATACGCCAACATAGTGATGGACCAATAGAACATCGGACAGCGCTTGTTTGGGTTAGAAATCAGTGAAGGTATGGTTTGCTGCATGCCAGCACATCTGCTTGTTTCTTTCCCTTTTGAGCGTGCGGTTCGCCTGTCACACGATCCTCTATGACGAAGATCTCTTCGGTGTTCATTCCTCTTCGATCTAATGCTGAGAACAAATAAACTCTTATCATTCACGATTGGTTCTTTTACATACCTAACACTTCGCAGACAAGCGACGGAGCATTAGATTGCGGAGCATGCGTTTAGTTTTCTAGCGAAAGGTTGCCGAAGACAGAAGATCGATTCCAATAGCATTGGCCTACGCTCTTCGCGGACTAAACCCCCCGGTCCATCGTAACAAAATTATTTTGCACAACCGCAACTTCAAAAACCTCTCTCGGTCCGATTGACATTATGCCCCCAGCATGATCTGCCGAAAGCACACATCTCTCGGTAATAAGTGCGGCCGATACGGCGATGGAACGTAGTGAGAACTCGTCTTCGGCCGGCAGATTCTCCGCCTCTGCCACCAATATGATCATACAAGTCCTTGACGCCCCATCTCCGTAAGATCCAGGGATCGGATGCGGAGTGCGACCAGGTTTGAGGTTCGTCAGGTTGATACCGGGCCTCGTGAAGGATCAGACCCAGCGCAGCCACGCACTGAACGTATCTTAAGGGAACGAGTCCGGGTCCACGAGGCAAGCAGGTAGTTTCGGGCAGCTGGATGGAAGAGGTAGTATTAACGGTGAGAGCGGAGATTGTGCGCAAGTAGAGGCTGAGAAGGAGGAGGATTAATTTGAACATTTTTCGATGTATAAATCTGAACTTTGAAAGAACAGCGTGAGGGATATGCGTGCATGAGGTGTGTAAAGAGACCCGCAGAATGAATTATATACCCTTCGAAGAGAGGTCGCTTGGAAGGCTTCGCTAACCGCAGTTTGATCATAAGCGACCTTTTATTAGAAAGCCTGTTAAGTCCTTTCGCCTGAAACAAAATGCGCAGAAATCAAACGGCCCCGCAGATATCATGCAAGTCAAGAGGATCAATCTTTGGTAGAAGTCCTATAGGAGCACTAAGGAAGATGTAAAGACCGAGGAATCCTTCTTAGTCAGGGGTTGACCGGTGCTTGAACGATGTAGCGAGAATCCTGAAAGCCAGGAAAGGGTCCTCGACGCAGTGCATCACGCATCTCCAGACCCATGGAAATACAATATCGCGCCGGACTGAGATGGAGGGTGAACCGATGAAAAGGGATACGAGCACGACGCAAAGAACCGCGATGTGAAGAAACCTGGCTATAAGTAGAAGAAGGTTGGATGGTACTCGACAAGAAGAAAGAGAACAGGCGAAGCCGCTTTAGATAAAGTAGGCTATGAATGTTTAGGAGAGAGACAGCGAGTGGGGGGTGAGAAATACAGTGCGTCAGGGTAAGAACCTCGGACTGGAGGAGGTTTATTCTTCTCCATCGACTTTTCAAAGACGAAAATTTTCTAGAACACTACTTATCAAGACTTCCTCCATTATACTTGCATTTACCACACAGTGGGAAGAGGACTGAAGAGTTTCGGGCCGCCTCCAGGATACACACAGGAGGTGTTACAGAGCCCTAGGGGCAGATCAGGAGAAGTATACATTAACCGTGCTGGGCACCAGTCTGGGACAGATTGACTTGCGAAGCATCACCCAGAGTAGGAAAAATTCTCTTCAAACACTATCACTATCACCTAATATCGTCGCTATCCGATACCAAAAGCTCAACCAGCCCAACGCCACCATTACAAACCCACTACGAAATACCCCTATCCACAGCTTTCAATCCTTTTGCTCCAAGCTCTATCCCAATGCCCGCATACCATTCAAGCATTCAAGTTATCTCGCATAGCACACCTACCGCCCCTTCCCACACCAAAGAAGAAACATACCATACATCTACCCTTTCCAGCATCGAGGTTCTCCCAGTGGCGACTCTTGTCTCTTCCAACCCGCAAAACCTCGGGTGGAGATGTGGTCATGTGGAAAAGGTGTAATCTGACCGGGCCGTGAGAAAGATGCTGCAGTGGTAGTAGAGTCAGTCCATGCTACAGTACGACCTCCCCACCCCTGCCGTCCCCAACCAACCCTACCCTACCCTTCTACCACCAAATTCGCGCCACTGATTTAGCCACCCCAAAGGAAACAAGTGCCCGCTCTATATCCCTTAGCAATCCTCCAAGATGTCTGATTGTCATTCCCATAACCGCTTCTGCACCCCTGCTGATGAAGGGGGTGGGAAGGGTTATATAGCTTGGGGTGAGTAGGTTTTTTTTTGAGGAAGGGGGGATGGGGACGTGGGAGGTGGAATTCGGTATGGGGCTTTCTGTTTTTGAGGTGGCTAGCCATTGGGGATATTGGGGATTTCGAAATGTGGGAGTGGGTAAGCTGCACTTTTGGGATGTGAAAAACGGGGGGGGGGGGGGTGGTCTAACTCCCTATGAAGTAAGTGGCAGGGACAGAGACGTTGGCTCGTCATGATCAGTCAGTTGTGACAACAATCCTTCGTGATTGCAGAATACGAAATGTGTGCTTTAGCCGTAATTTAGGAACTCAGGATGCCACGTTCACCCGCTGCAGTCATCTGCATAGGAATGTCTCTTTCGTGGCAACCAACACTCCCTAATTACACGAATGAAATGCGTGGGTGGTATCTTCGCTTTCGAGCCGTAATAAGGAAACAGAACTGCCCTCCCTCGGAGAATGGAAAATGGACAAGAAGCCAGCCCCCCAATTCACCCCAAACTCGCCAACTGCGCCGCCAAACTGCCCTTGTCGTATTTCACATACTTCCCCTTCCCTTTATCAATCTCATGATACCGATCCCAAAAGCGCGCATACAACGGTTCAATCATCGCCTGCACCTCCCGACCCAACTGGCTCCGGACTTCCCTCTCCATATTCAGCTGCCGATGCTTCGCGCTCAGCTCGTCGAAACTCGTGTTGAAGGTCTTGAATTTCTCCTTGATGGCGTCTTTGTCTTTGCTGCCGAGGGCTTTGACGACGGCCGCGGAATCGATGATGCCGTTGCTGCCAGAAGGGGGACGCGCGCCGCGGTTGGTGTACTGGACGTCCATGAGGGCGGAGCAGGGTTCGCGCCAGGAGTCGAGGTAAGCTTGGTTGCCCCTTTTGCGCCAGGAGTCGATTTTCGAGGAATGCGTGGGGGAGGATTTGAGGACGGGGGCGAGGTCGGAGGAGCGGATCATACGGTCGATAACGGCGACGCTGTTGGCGAGGAAGACGCCGAGGACGGCCTTGGATTTTAGGACTAGGCGTGCTTTGGTTTCAAGGCTCGTCACGAGGGCTTCTAGGTTGTCGAGGATGTAGTGGGCAAGGAGCTGGTTGCCGTCCGGGCCGACGTCGAAAGACTTTACTGAGGGGAGGGATGTGGAGGAGCTGTTTGCTGCGGAAGCGGGTGAGGTCCAGTTGCCGTCGCCGAGGGAGGCCATGATGGAGCTGAGGGCTTGGGGGTAAAGTGTCATGAATTGCAGGCGCGTCATGATTTCGGTAGTAAAGGGAATGGCGGCACCATCTAGGGGGAGAGCGACCATTGATGAGATACGGCGACGAATGCCATCAAGGAGTTCAGAGAGGGACGACTTGGCCGTTTCGCGAACAGGCTTTAGAGCCTCTGCAAAGGGGAGCTTCAGCTCGCCTGTTTTAGAATCTAGTCGAAAAGACAGATTGGTAACAGCCTCGACAATCTCATATGCGAGGAAGCAATCTGTTGTTAGATTTGCTTTGATATGCATGTTGAGCTCTCGTAAAGTCTTCGCAAATTCAGCCAACGCCTTGCGGCATGTTGCTTCGAATGCAATACCCCAGTCTCCACTAGGAAATATAGCGGAGATATTGTGGAATTCCGCAAGAAATATGCCCTCGATACCGCTTGCATAGGTACCAATTCCGCTTGTGCCATGACGATAGATCTCATCGGCAATCTTCTTCTTTGAAGTATTGATAGATGCAGTGGACAAATTTTGAAGGCTGCTGGATAGATAAGGGCCACGGTTCTCGCAATATAGACGAATCGAAGGTGACTCGCGTTGGTTGTAAGAGGCATCGCGTGCAGGAGGTGAAGATATGAAGGCTTCAATGGACTTGAGCTTTGATACTGTTTCTGGTGGTATTGTGGGAAAAGGGAGTTGCTTCGTGATGTAATGCAAAGGCTCAACAGGTTGAATGTTTTCGGTGAGCAGGGAGCGGAAGAGGCCTTGCAGCATGTTGTTTCCTTGGCTCAGGAGCTCGTTGAAATCGCCAATGGCTTGTTGGTTGACACGAAGGTTTGAAGTTGACATTTGAGATAGAGTGCGATCAATACGCCTGAGAGATGCCAGATACTCAGTGAGGCCGACAGCACCTGGTCCATCTCGAATAATCCGTTCTTCACGCCCTTTGTCCTCACTTGAGGCTAGTATCTTGTCAACTACATCCAGGAGGCTGTCCACGTTGCGATTCACAGTCTGTAATTCCTGAGTGTTCGTGAAAACTGGTCCGATAGCGTCCTTTACAACATGTGCGCCACTTTCCAGTCTTGCCATGGATGCTTTGATCCTCTTGGACAAGTTCTCGGACTTGGCGGCCTCTGCCAAAAGCACTTCTACCTCTGCCCTCTCTTCCGCAAACTGTGTATCCCGTCCCCTGGACATTGTTTTGTTAGAGATGGGCTCTCGTGGCTTCGGAGTACCTATGTCCTTTGCCCCTGTAGATGAGGAAGAGGAAGAGTTCCTCAAATCCTCGGGATCAATGAATCCGTGACAATCTTGTGCTGATTGGTATAGATACTTCGCAAAGGCAGGATGTACCATTACAGTTTCTGTTTCGTTTGCCTCGGTAAATGAGGAGGAGGATGATGACGAGGAAGATGAAGAGTAAGCGGAAGAGTGGGGATACAAGTCACCTTCGGGGTCCCAGATACCTAAATAGTCTTGTGGTGCTGGGTATATGTGGTTGGCAGAGGAGCAGTGAGAGGATAGCTCTACATCTTCCGATTGGTCCAGGGCGCTGTAAGTCGACTTCGCTTCACTGCTATCTTCTGTCTCCCCTTCTTTCGCACTGGCCTTTGGATAATACGAGAAGTTAAAGTCTCCTCGTTCTTCAGATAAAAAGAGACATGGCGACAAGAGGTATTGCGCATGCAGCCATGCCTCTACGTCTGCGATCTTCTGACGGCCTGTTTTCACCAAGGTGTTATTAGTAGAGTAAACGTCAATATCGATAGGTGGCAGAGATTACGGGCTTGTCTCAAAGCCGTTAGTGCCCGTCCCGCTCCCGCTTCCGCTCCCGCTTCCGCTGCAGGCACATCCATGTCACGAAGGTAGCCAGGGACATCGGTTAATAACTGACGTAATCGCTCACGAAATTCCTGAATCGCGTTTGGATCCATGTCGTTATTAATCGTCGTGATCGATGGTGGTTACTGTGGGAGGTGTCCTTGTGTCCACGACAAGTGAGAGTTCGGATAAGTGTCATGAGGGCGGGCATTGCGTTCGCCCTAGCGTCGCGCAAAAGAACTGTTTTTCTACTTCTGAGCTCCCCGATTCTATACAGCCTCCACAGTAAACAAAATACGCAGCGCAGCGACAGCAACAGTGGAACCCAGTTGTCTCGCGGTCAGAGTGTAGTCATCGGAGAAAGATATGGAGTAGTTGCCAAGCAAGATGCCACTTCCCAGGAGACTGGATCCCAGACCCCAGAAACGTCAAAACGTCAACCTCCAAGAGCTGGTGCCAAGGAGGGCCTACCGCCCATTGAAGACGAAGATGTCACGGCATGGGCATCTTTCTCGTCGAAATGCGATTCGGCCTTCTCCTCGATATCCTCTATCAAATGGTCCTCTATAGGTGACAGCATTACGGACTTTATCGTCCCAGAGTGGTTTCAAGTCCTCCCAGGATATGTTGCCAAATTACAACGCGAAATGGAAATGGTTCCAGGCTCGCTGGGTGACGAGATATGGCAAGAAGCCCAGGACCCAGATATCAACCCAGAGATTACGTCTCTTGCCAGGGTTCGAATAGGGAAAGGATTATGCGCCGATGAAAAGGAATTCGTCAAGCGAAGAAAGAGATATACTACTGAAGCGCTTGCGAAATACCTTGACATTCCGGAAAATGATATTGACTCGAGAGATGTACCCACCATAGCAATGTGCGGGTCGGGCGGTGGTCTTCGCGCTTTGGTTGCTGGCGCATCTTCGTATCTCTGCGCGCAAGAGGCAGGCCTCTTTGATTGCGTAACCTATACTGCTGGGGTGAGTGGGAGCTGCTGGTTACAGACTCTGTACTACTCGACATTGGGCGGGCAGAGACACGACAAGTTAATGGAACATCTCAAAAGTCGCATCGGCGTTCACATAGCATTCCCGCCTGAAGCGTTAAGATTGCTCACTACTGCGCCCACCAATAAATTTCTCCTCTCCGGTATCATCGAGAAGCTGAAAGGCGACCCCAACGCTGATTATGGTCTTGTCGATCTATACGGCATACTCCTTGCAGCACGACTACTGGTCCCCCGTGGCGAACTTGGCGTCAACACCCACGACCTAAAACTCTCGAATCAACGCTCCTACCTCTCTAAAGGCGCGCAACCCCTCCCCATCTACACCGCCGTCCGCCACGAAATTCCCCTTGAAGAAGTTGAATCCGAACACGAGAAATCCTCAGGCGTCGCTGCTTCTTCCGCCACAAAAGAGAAAGCGAAGCAAGAAGCTTGGTTCCAATGGTTTGAATTCACCCCCTATGAGCTTTGGTGCGAGGAGTTTGACGCTGGGATTCCAAGCTGGAGCATTGGGCGCCATTTCCAAAAGGGCGTCAGCGTATCTGAAGAAAACGGTGTCGGCCTCCCTGAGTTGCGCATACCATTTCTAATGGGCATCTGGGGGTCCGCCTTCTGCGCCACTTTATCACACTACTACAAAGAGATCCGTCCCGTCATGAGGTCCCTTGCAGGCTTTGGCGGCATTGACGGTCTCATTGAAGATAAGAATGAGGACCTTATCAAAGTCCACCCGATCGACCCCGCCGCCGTCCCAAACTTCGTTCTCGGCCTCGAAAACCAGCTTCCTCCCACCTGTCCTAAAAGTGTGTTTTCCGTCGACCACCTAGCATTGATGGATAGCGGCATGTCAAACAATCTCCCAATCTATCCCCTCCTTCGCGCTGGCCGCGACATCGATCTCATTGTCGTCTTTGACGCCTCAGCGGATATCAAAACCGAGAACTGGCTCTCTGTCGCCGAGGGGTATACACGCCAACGTGGCATCAAAGGCTGGCCCGTTGGTGCCGGCTGGCCAAAGGAAGACACAACGAAAGAGGAAACGCGGAAAGAGCTGGACGCATCTCAAGAAGTCACAGCGCAGGAAGCAGCGGTAAAGATTGCCGAAGCGAGGGAGACGCAGAGGAAAGTAGGCAATAGCACGCAGGAATTGGTGAACAAGGGCAAGCACCGTGACGAAAACAACGCAGAGCTAGGCTACTGCAACGTCTGGGTCGGCACAACCCTTGAGCGCAAGCCCTCCTCCGAACCCACCCCAAGCAAACCCCTCTCCCCTTCCACCGACTGGGCCCTCCTCTCCCCCGACGCTGGCATCGCACTCATCTATTTTCCCTTCCTTCCCAACGCCAAAGTGCGAGGCGTAGATCCCAACACCACGCCCTTTATGTCGACGTGGAATTTCGTCTACACGCCCGAGGATATAGATAAGGTGGTTGCGCTGGCTAGAGCGAATTTCGAGGAGGGCAAGGAGCAGACGAAGAGGACGGTGAGGGCAGTGTACGAGCGGAAGAAAGCGAGGAGGCTGGAGGGGGAGGGAAGGGAGAGGGAGAGAATGTGGAGAAGGAGGGTTAAAGAGGGGGCGAATCATTTCTTGTGAAGGTTTTGGTATTGGAAATGGGGTGGGGGTGGGGGTGGGGGTGGGGGTTGTGGTTTGTGAGATACCCAGGGGTAATTACACTAGATAAAGTTATATTACTTGTGTGTTTTTGCCTTGATTTATTTTGCTTGAATTATTAGTACACCATAGATCTAGACGAGAAATACCTCTACAGGGTCAAATCCACGCCTCTCAACAACCACCGCTCACCACTGCTACCACCCCCTCGTTCACATACCCATCTCCCTTCCCCAGCTTTAATGCCAAGTCGTTCAATTCAACAATAACGCATGCGTTATGGGGGTTTAACTGGTTAAGGATGGAATTGCAGTGGCCTTTTGTTCGTGTTGGTAGGTTCTAGTCCAACCAGGCTTACCTCCATACCCATACCAGCTGTAGAAGATCACGACCGGAAGAGCTACATGGAGTAGCAGCCCTTAAACAGCATACAGCAAATAACTAATAGACTCGAAGACCTTATACAGAAGCACGCTACAGACCCAATGAATGATCAATTCTTAGCGTATCTCGGAGGAAGAGGCGAGTCCGATCTGAGTATCCTACGCAATCGAAAGAGGTATCTACGACGTATATTGCCAAACTGTATCGTCTCCTAATACCTCACTAGCCTCAGGTATCACAGCACACAAAAAGCACAAACGCTTTCGAGCATCTGCACTACGAATGCTGAACAAAGTAAATAGCCTATAGCGCACAGATTCTCGAAAAGTGAGCAGAACATCGTGATGCCCGCAATGGCTAAGAAAATTACGCACCTTGCCCCCACTTCAGCTCAAGCTCATGCTCAGAGGGTGGCACAATGCAGCATACGGTCCGATCCGGGGGAGATTTATATCTTTTAATAACGATGACTTTGGACATAAGTTCCAACGAATGTTTTAACGTTACGACGAGATAATGACAGAAATGGATGAATGAGTTATACATACATTCCACTGTTCATCATCGAGATGTCGAGGCTACTTCGAAGAAGATTGATGACAATAACCTCGCCCTATTATCGACTCCTTAACAATTCTATTTAATCCAAAGATCAAGCAAGAGTGAGATATACACACGTGTCAGGATGATCATCTGGGATCAATACCGCAATGAACGCGTACGACGACACTATACATCACAGAGGACAGCGATACGTCGACGTCAAGCAGACGGCAAATAAACGAAGTCAAAACTCGAAAAATCAAACATTTATCGCTCTAGGAGGATTTCTTACAGAGACAGGAACGCATGTCGAGAAAAAGATCTGCGAAGAAGATTTTAAACGCAGACACGGAACGTGATGTCAGCAGAGCGAAGCAAGCAAAGGCTAGAAGAATGCAGAGAGAGGAGGTTTTTGCCTCATGGTTTCCTTCTCGAAATTTTAGATCATGGAACGCTCTTATTAGCTACTATACAGCTAGATCGTGACGTATAAACCAATCAAATCTTCAAACCTTCAAACTGATCCCTCTCCCGCATCAGAAAAACCACATCATCACACAGTCAAATTAGCCATGATCAATTCATTTCCATCAAGAACCCCCCCCCGGTCTTCGCCGCACCGCTACTGAAATCTCTTCTCCCCCTCAGGCGTCACCACCCCCGACCACCTCAATCCAATCCAACGCTTCCGCATCAGCACCAGCATCATCAATGGCAGCCTGACACTTGGCGCAGTTCTCAGACAGAGTCCAGCACTGGTCTTCTTCTTCTGGGGAGCAGGTTTGGCCGGTGCAGTGGGTCCGGGTGCGGCTTTCGAGGCAGCCGCAGGAGTAGTGTGTGTCGGTGAATTGGCACATGATGGTGTGGGTTGAGTGGAGGGGTTTATTTTGTTTGATATTAGGGGATTAGGAATGAGTTGTTGAGGTACTGTGTCAGAGCTGGTTTGGGGTAGGGGAGGGGGTAAAAAAGGGGACGAGGTCATTTGAAGATGGAAGAATGAATTGGATTGTGCTGAGATAAAGAAAATGAACAAAAGGTATTCTTAACAAAGGACGTTGTTGAGTCAAGACAAGAATTTAGACCTTTCTCTTTGTCGTGCGCCCAAGTCGCTTTTTCATGCAGTTGGCAATGATGCTCGGCATGAGATGGATAGCCATGTTATCAGTAGTTTTAAATATTCAAGCGCTCTGATGAACTTGTGAAGCGGCTTCGTAGTTGGTTCGTTCCTTACGATAGCATGCGCCAGCTCCTATTCGATATTGTCAAGCTCTTCGATTTCCTGACGTGGTGTTATCGGTACCGGCCCTTCTGCATCTTCCTCCAATTCCTCTCGCTCCACCATTTTCTTCCTGTCCACATCCTCTTCCTCGTCCTCGACCTCGACCTTCCCCTCTCCCTCAGTCGCCTCCAGTTTGTTCGACGCCTTACTCCATATACCACTCGCCTCCAGCTCATATCCAGCCATAGTGAAGGTTCCCTGCCGAGCTCTCTGGCTGACTTCCAAAGAGAAACCTTCTTTGGTCTCCAATTCGGCCAGCATCGCTTTCGCCTCATTGTGCAGCCCATCGATGGCCGGCTTCACCGGCACAAATTTACAGTCGATAACGCGCACAAGCTCAAGTCGCGCCCCATTGCTTATTTTCTTTGCCTCCCATCGAGCGTGGAGCCAGCGGCGGCGAGTTTTGGCGATGGAGTGCTCTTTGTTAATGAACGCTTGCTGGGTCATGACTAAGCCTGTGTGTGTGAGCGGAGTTAGTCTGTCTATTTGTGTTTCAATATAAAAGAAAGTATCGTACCTGCTTCGGAGAGCTCGGTGTACTTCTTCTCCTTTCGATTGCGGTTGCATTTGCTCTGCTTTAGCAAGGACTTGAGACCACAGGATGTAGGGACTTTAGCCATGTTGATAGTAGGAGGCGAGATACGTAAGAAACTAGTTAAAGAGTATAAACAATCGCGATCAGCCGATGGCACACCGCAGTATGGAGTTTCAATATGCGTGTGGCGTAGGAGGTGTTGTGGAAGACTGGAAGAAATAGTAAACATCAATCCTATGTTGTGGTGATATTTCCTGTATATGCACGAATAAACTGTTGCTATAATCAGTACTTCTGAAAATCATTGGGGTATAAATATTGAATTGCTTACATTGTTGTTAGGAGAACATGCCCAGGTGGTCTAGTGGTGGAGTGATCTCCATGATTGTCCATAGTGGGACGTCGTCTCTCGGGCTGGGTAAAACTCAGGAAACAGCCCTAAAGAATATCGGTGGTACGGTTGGATTATTCCTCCATAGCATACGTATCTTTTGCTTCCGAGTTCAAACCCTGCTACAACCTCCTTTTTCTACCTTTTGAATTTCAGCTCCTTCGATGCTTTCATCGAAATGTATGACCAACACTAAAAAGATGACCATTGTTTCCCAACATTGGCTTTGTCATTGACCATTAATGTAGCCAGTAACTAATGTGCGGTCATCAATCAATGCCTAACACTAAGAAGACGACTTTATTGCCCAACATCAACTTTTCAGCTACAAGTACCACCAGTTACAATTGTGACCGCGATGGTTCGTTAAGCAATTTAGATCGCAAAAATTAAAACTTTGCTTATTTCAATGATGGGAGAAGGGGTATGTGATGTACAGTAGATTGGTAGTGAAAGCTGCAACTCAAATGCGTGGCATCTTTCAGCTCTCACCAGGGGTCGAACCTGTGAGAACAAAAAAGAAACAAGCGGTGTTACCGCCAGTCAGTGTCTGCAGCCACCGAAAGGTGTATTTTCCACTAGGCTTGAAGGAAACCCGACCAACTCAATGGGCATGATTTTTCTCTTTGGACAGAGGGACCCCCGGAGACCCTAAACAAGCTAGAGTTTGCCCCAAGTTAAGACTCTGTATGAGAAAAAAAGGTCTTATTATAACATTTAAATGACTAAATGATTCACAAAATCTGAAACAGGGGCTTACTGTTGTTGAAGCTCTACGGTTCGAGCCCTTCTGCAGCCATATTTTTGGGCTTTTTGATTCTTTTAGCTTCGTCCATGCCTTTCATCACCGATCATCGGTGGAGTCACCAACCAAAGTCGGTGTACAAGGCTGGGGCTTGCTCAACCTTCTCCAATTCTATGTTCATCGCCACACATTCTCACCAACAACAAACGAACAATAGGGTTTCCCTTAACAAGGAAGCAAGCAAGAAACATCTTCAGAGCAAAAACATGGCCATTACAAGAAATCCCATGGGAGAACAGTCGACAACGGAAGAGCAAGGGGAGCGAATGCCACCTATGAGCGGACCTTCGAGCGTGGGACAGAGACCAATGCTTACGCCTCGCCCTAAACGACAGAGTACACAAATCCCCACTCTCAGTTCTGAATACGCTCGGCTCCGTACTGTACTGTCTTGACGAGTAACGAAGTCTTCGCCATCGCCGTCGGGCGATTTCCCTCATACTCGGTATTAGCACCAAGGACAGCAGGCTCATTGATGAAGAATATACATGGGCTGATACTTCATTATGCATTCTATCATGTGATACAAGAATCAAGGGAAGAGATGGGTTATGAGGAGGGTTTGTAAGGGATTGGGGCGTTCTGGGGATGGGATGTCGTTGGGGAAGAGGATACTTAGTCAGGCCTGCCAAGACCAGCAGGGGTGGTCGCGTACGAGTAGCACTTGGCACTATGGTAGAACGAAGGAATGACTGTGGGCAGGTTTGATGCTTCATCAAGGCTCTTTCAATGAAATAAGTACAGTAGAATGACCAAGGTCGCAGAGTATGGCTATACTCGCAATTCTCCTGGAGATCAGCCCTCTGCATTGTAATTAAGGTGAGGTCTACTCGTCGAGGCTTTGAGCCTATTCCACATATGTATTAATCCTACACTCGAGCTAGGAAAACAGAGTACTAGATTCTAAAAGCAGAATCAAGGGACTTGAAAGGAGAGATGTTTGACGAAATCCTCCAGTGCGACACAAAAACCTCCTAAAACCCAAATCCGTCTAACCTTCCTATACCACACACCTTGCAGGAATTCCACCTCACTTTACAAGGCCATTAAAGACTATCGGCCTTGCATCCAAAGCTAGCGGCTCAAAGTCTTTCTCATAATCGCTATCTCTTCCATCACGGCTAATTCGCGGACTGGTCGATACGACGCTACTGTCTGGAGTATCCTCGCTTTCAGCCATATTATATCGAAACCTACCAGAAGCGGTCGGGCTTCCGCAATTGACTCCGTCAGTCTCATAGCCTGGTGGTTGGGTCACATCACTCTCATATCCAGGTAAAGTATCTCTACTTCTCCTTGCCTCAGAGCTATCTGAATCATATATGAAGTGGGCTCTCCCCTCTTCCGCGGCGGTGATGTTATTGAAAACGCGACGAGAGTTTCGGAGGGCACGGATGTCCTCTTTCATCACAGCTTCGAGGATCTCTTCCTGCTGTATGACTCGTGTCCGTTTTTCGTCCCAGCCGCCAATCGGTCCAATCGCTTGGCCATGATGATGCCTGACGCTGCAAAACCATCGCTTCCACTTTTGGCTCCATGCCGCACGCCGGTATAACAATTTGTTATGACGTTCTTCTCGACGAGCCGCACGATCAGCTCGAACGCGAGGATCCCGGAGGCGTAAAATAACCCACGCGAAAAGAGAGCCAAGAACGAGAACCAGACCGAGGATCTTCAGACTATGCACCCGGTCGTTGTAGGATATGGTTGGGAATGAAGGAGAAGGTGATGGTGGTGAAGATGGAGATGGCAAACCACTGAAAGTGGTCTCGGGGGATTCGAGGGTCGTAGTTGACCTTGTTTCGTTCTGGCGTGGTGCTTCCAGAAGATGGTCAGCCGCCACAGTGTTTGGACGGTTTTCCATGGCATGACTTCCTGACAAGAAGTTGCTCAATCTATCTTCACTGTTGGCCTTGTTGGGACAAACTGCTTTAAGGTGTTCGCGACATGATCTGACCATCTCCTTCACACTGGACTTGACGGCATTCACCTTCTCTTCCATAAAATGACCGACTGCTTGTAGATGTGCCTGTAGGCCTTTCCGCCCGTGGAGAGTGAAGTCCGGAAGCTCATCATCGACTCCCTTTGTTTCTGGGATCGTACTCGTCTGATCTATATCCCGAGATCTGGCTCGCCATTCTTCAGGAACAGCTTTGACAAGCGCCAGATCAACGACCTTCGGGCTCAAGCGAATAATTTCTGGGCCGTCGAGCTGTTTGTAGGACACCGTGAACCCCCACGGTACATCTCCGGATGTGCTGTGGGCGAGGAATGCAAGGACCTGTGCCACATCCTTGCCTTGAGAATTGGCTCCATCGGCTGGTATGGTGTCGAAAAGACAGGTGATGTTCCAAGAAGCACGGGTTCCAAGGGAGAAGATGCCATTCAAGTACCCGCTGCCCGCGGCGTCGGTGCCATCCCAGTTCGAAATAAGTTGCTGGCCGTTCAAGCGTACATTACTTTCACCGCAGGGCTTGTCAGTGGCGTCGACTTGGAAGTAGAGTATCTATAGTAGGTCTGAGCGGGTGAAACAAGTATGGTTATCAGCATTTAATCCTACCGGTTGTTCATCATCACTTGCTTGAGTCTGTTCTGTCTTGAACTTCACTAGAGCTTCTGCGGGGCCTACCTTCGTTAGCGTACTTGAGCAATCGTGGCAATCAGGTAGCAACTCACGATACTCGACGCTGGATTTCGAGCCGCCAACGCTCAGCGGCGCGGATTCTGGGATGACAAATGCTGACACCGGAGCCAATATGGACGACAGCGATACTGCCGCCTTGGTGAAGCCGCGCATGCCCGCGAGTCCTCCAGGAGGAAACCTGCTTCAGTCAATCTATACACCGTTCTCACATGATGCGAGGAAGCTGCGATGTTGGTGCCTAAAGCACTCCAGATGTGGGGCGAAGGCTGAGTGATAAGCTAGCAGCGGCACGGTTTCGGGGCCGCGTGTTTCCTGTTATTAAAGTACGGTACTCTAAGGTATCTACCTAGTCACGTTGTAGTTAAATGTCTCCAGTTAACAATGAATTGAAGAACCTTATTGCTACCTCTTGGGAACAGAGAACGTTCCCTCGCTTCCTTTTACAACTGGAAAAGCGAGAGCAAAACCCATCACTGTCTAAGGTAAGGTAGCTCAAAGGCAGGAAGTAAGGTACTTCTCGTATCGCCGGAAAGTCCATGTAGGCTAGCCCGAGGAGGTTAGCAGGGGCTCGATAGGGCTTAGTGTCATCAATAACCTTCTCTCGGCTGCTCCCTCTAAAGCGGCCCTGCTCTCTTTCCCGATCGAAAACGCTACAAACAAAGGAATAATAGATCATCGCAACAAAGTTGGTTTCGATGCCTCTGTTTTGTAAATGTCCGGCTGCTACGAGCCGAGACGTGAGAAAAGTGTAATTGTTGATAACTCGCGAGCTGTAAAAAACGTGCTAACTAGAAGATCTAAATAGAACCAAGAAGCCGACGACAAGTGATATCAAGGGAAGCTGGAGGCAGACTGGGTGTCTCGTATGATTCAATCAATCATCAATACACCATTTCTGTGATTTCAATCTCTCTCCGAACATCATCGCATCCTCCCTCTCCCGGAACATGTTTCCGAGTTTTCGAACGATATTCGTGTTCGTTTCAAGACGAACCCAAACCCTACACAAAGGCCGTACCCAACGCACCTCCCCTCTTGTGAGCAAGCCCTTCGTCTGCACCAAAATACCAATTTCCCATCTTTCCCTGGGATTGAAGGTGGACATGATGATCGACGGCTCGTTGTATCTGCAGACACGATTCTCCCAAAAGTCTTTGAAGTCTCGACCTTTGCCTCCCCTGTCTGCCACCACCTTGTACCATTTGTGCAGACTCTGATGCACCGGTATCCAGAACTTCTCCTTTTCAAGCGATGCGCGGGGACAGTGGAGAATGAGCCCTGGAAATTCCACAAGAAAGCCTTGTTTCATCATGGAGCCCGCTCGACGCAACGGCCGCATCAGGGGATATGAATGGGCTTGTTTGGTCAACCAGGTTTCAGGCGCCCATCGATATCCCTTAACTCTGAGCTTCGGGGGAGGTAGAAAAATAATTCCGGACGGAATACCTAAACCCGGTTGTTTGTCAAGCATATCGAGAAACTCCACCATTCTCTTCGCGGCAACCACATCGGGTTCCTCGAGAGGATCACTAATTTCTTCGAGCTGTTTCACATTGAGTTTCAGAACATTGGCAAGGACTATGGTTTCGTCCTCGGGCTCCGTGACTAGGCGAAATTGTACTGCTTCCCATGCTCGCTGTACTCGGTAATCTTCTTCGGGTTGGCGGAGCTTCCAGACAGATGAGCTGAACGGGTGTCCGGCTTTCCAGACATGATGAAATGGATGATCGATGTCATTCCTTGCTTCATCTCTTGCCTCCTGTAATTCTTTGACACTAACAGTATCATCTTCAAACTGAACATGTAGGTCATTTGCCAGGACAACTTCTTGTAATGTCCACAGCCGCTGCGCCCAGCCGCAAATCCTTATTCTCATGTTCATTTCGATGGCGGAACCAGTTTTTCGAGTCTGTATCAGATTTCTATCCCAGACTAGGACTGTCCTTGCTTTGGAATAGATGTTTTTCATCTGATTGATGGCACTGCTCCTGACAGATGCCTCGCGAGGGAGGCAAAGAACATCGATCCAAAGATAGATCTCTTGTACACCGTCTGAGTTCTTCTTGTCTTTGAGGAGCCGATTGCAAGTCCCTTGGAACTTTTCGAGTTGACACCTATGCATAGAGCGATCGTTCTTATTCCGGGCGTCTTTCCCGCTGTCGACTATACCATCTTCCCAGCGATGGGTTAGCGCAACAAATGCAACCACCTTCTCCTTGTTCAAATCGTGCGCGGAATGCTCCATTCCTCTTGCATCTGTCAAGGTAACAAGAGGTGTCTTGCCTTGGCTGATCCATTCCACCATTTGCGCTTCATCAATTTTATCTGTTTTGCAGTTCACACCATTGCAGCCACCCATATGCAATGCTGTGTGAACTGGTCTATTCGCAATGCAACTCCAGATCGTACATTTTGAATAGTCAGCTTCTGGCTTCGGTGGTTTCATTCTGCACATGAGATAAACATGGGTGACTCCAATCAACGTGGACTCCATTCGACGAATTGCAAAAGGACACCATTTACTCTCTTGCAGCATCTTCCTGCAGTATGTGCTATAACCCCAGTTTCTTCCCTGGATGTTTGGTTTATCGTAAAACTGTGAACGGCCATCCAAGCCAGAAGAAATCTCTGGGCGCCCAAGCTGCAGAGTCTCGCCTAAAACTGCGAGCGACAAGGTCAGCTTGGTATCTAAGTGCTGGTCAACTGTACATCCCGAGTCAGGGTACTCAGACCCATCTTGGATTCGGGAACGATCGTCACGGTCCATGCGTTCATGAGAGCAATGCTTGGAAATAAATCGCCGGGCAATGTCAAGGGCAATGGAAGCTCTCACGTAACTGCGGGTTTGTATATGGTGGTATCTCTCTGCGTCTTCAGCGGCTGCCTTTTCTCGGATGGTCCAATTGGAGATCGAGGTATTGAGTCCCTTAGTGCTTAGTGTATCATCGTTTCGATGAAAATCTGCCGGGCAAATATCGGTATCGAGTACTTGAGCGAGGAGAGCAAACCAAAGCCATGACTGCAAGAATTCGTTGGCATCCCTCTCTTTCATCGTTGACTTGAGTCCGTACTCAAGCAAGTCTTGGAAGTCATCATATCCGTATTCACTTGGAAGGGTGAAAAAGTCTTGAGGATGATACGGGTCGTGCTTGGCGAGGGGTGCATAGAAGTGGACCCTGTCATGTCCTCCGTGGTCGATTGGTGGCGGTAGGTGATCCATGGTTTTTATAGTATTAATAACAGATCAAATTAAGGAGCTAACCTTGTGAACTACATGGACCAGTGGTTTGAGTTACAAGAGAAGCAAAGACATTCTTATACCTGTATCACTCTGCACTACTGGCAACAGGGTAATTGCCTCAGAGAGGATAAGAGGGCCTAGATCGCGAAACCAGTGCCGAGAGGCGCAACGCCGTGCTATGTATTGTGTTTTTCAGAACCACTGTGCCGTTTAGGAAAGTATAGTACCTCAAGAGCAGGTCTCTAGACAGTGTAAGGATTACTCCTATATGCCTTGCTTGACTAAGGGCCCTCGGAGGGGCTCCATGGACTAATCTGACCCTTTTCCAAAACCACGAGGCTACCACATCGTCAAACAGGGCGACCACGGGCTTTTGCAGTAGCGCAGATGCCTAACTTATTTATATATCAATTACCCTTAAAAATTCATAGCTTTGATAGGTTTCCGCCGAAACCACGAGGCTATTGTTTTTGTCGGGCGTTATCAAGTATGACAATATTGCAGAAGCTCTGCAAATCCCAACCATCACTCTAGATCGAAAACTGTAAGGATTTTTTTTAAAACCACGAGGCTATTGTTTTATCGGGCGTTACCAAGTATGACAATATTACAGAAGCTCTGCAAATCCCAACCACCACTGTAAATCGAAAGCTGTAAGGATTTTTCATTAAACCACGAGGCTGTCACATCGGCAAACAGGGCGATCACGTACGTATCAGGCTTTTGCAGTAGCGCCGATGCTTAATTTACTTATTTATCAATCACCTTTGAATATCCATATCTTTGATAGGTTTCCGTCGAAACCACGAGGCTATTGTTTTATCGGGCGTTATCACCAACCATCACTCTAGATCGAAAACTGTAAGGATTTTTTTAAACCACGAGGCTATCATATCTCTGACAAATGTTTAAACAACGCTTTATAAGGATGCTGACCTTTCCTAGAAAGCTCTCAAGCGCGTCCTTTTTTTTTGATGATATAGAGCTCAGAATCAAAATATTCGACAATGGTGAGTAATGCACATCCATCTCCAGGCGACTGGGATCATTACCGCGGTATAATCACGGAGCTGTGGTCTCATATGACGCTCAAGAAGGTTCAACATTATATGCAGGTCCATCATAAATTTTCGGCTAGGTGAGTTCTGGCCTTTGAATCGTGATGCTGCGGGAGAATATAGCTCGATCGAGGATAAAGAAAATTGCTATATTAGATATCAGGCGTACCTCAATCTTCTCTGTACTGACCGTCTTGTTTAGCGAGCGTATGTATGAAGAGCAATTCAAAAAGTGGGGATTGCACAAATACTTGAAGAGATCGAAGAAGGACGAGATACTCGGCCGTGTTGTACACGCTGCCCAGACACAATCTCCACCGCCTGATCTGGACATCAATAGCGACGACCTTCGAAAGGTTTTGAGACATCTGAATGAAATGCATCGAATGAGCATCTCGCTTGGTGAAATGAGAGTAACAATGTCGAAGGCTGGCGACTCGGACGGGTTTTGCAGCAGCAGTACAGGTAGGGACTTTTACTACAGGGTAGAAAGTGCTGAGCTTACTACTTGTAAAAATTCAGTGACTAGTGATTCTTCGACGTTCTCAAGTGCCGGATATACTGGAATACCGCAATCGGATGGACATCGCTCCCTAAGCGAAGGTGAGCAGCTAGCAACAGGCACTGGCAATTATCAAACAGCGCATGCTCTAGTGGCCAGTGAGCGGGCTTACAAGTCCTGTTTTCCGTTGGACCGTATGCCCGCTCATGTTAATTCCGAATCCCTGAATTTGGAGACTATCTTGCGGAATGTCTATTCATCCTGCGCTCGTAGGAGTTTCGACCATGATAGCCAACACGGAAAACCAGACCAGGTATCGCAGATCGTTATTGGACCACAGGCACAGTTCTGGAACGAGTTAAAGTACGGCATCTATCTTCTAAAGATATCTTGCTTCGAAAGAGCATTCCCCGTGCTTCGTAATGCTGGAGACCTGTCATCTGGCGCTTTCACGGAAAACCCTTTAGCCTTTGTTCAGGAACTCTTCTCCACCTTGTCTCCAGCCAATACAGCCCTATGCTCTCGTCTCCGCTTATCGTTGCTTCGTGAATTCATCAATTTGGCAGGACAAAGCTTCGGAAGTACACATCCTGTTACGGTTCTTTGCTATGAATTACAGAAGGATCGCGGGTCTCAAGAAGTGTCCGAAAGGGCTCTCTCATTCATGATCGATCTTCTTATATCAATACAAGGCACGTCCTATACATTGACGTTCAGAGCACAAACTGCCCTTGTCCGACTGCTCAGGCGCAGCAAGGAGTATGAAAGAGCGGGTGCCATGGCGCGAAGATTGCTATCAAGCAGTATCAGCTTGTTTGGCGCCCAGTCAATATTGGCGCGTATGGCCGCACGAGAGCTGGAGCACGTTCTGATGGATAGAAACGACTGGCAGCAAGCTCTAGAAGTGTGCCTTTCTATTATTGGACAGCCGCCTTCTACTCTCGAATTGGTTGAGCCTCAATATTATGACGAATACGCAGTGCATACGATGGAGGACATTGCCAAGATATACGACAACCTCGGGGAGTCCGAATCCAGTATAGCATGGTTGACTCAAGCAGCGAATAGTGCATGGACTTTATGGGGGTCGGGGGTCGCGACCACCCACATCATTGATAAGCTTGTGGGTGCCTTGAATACTTCTGGGAAGCATGATGAAGCGATGTTCTGGCAGAATATACATACTGCTGGCGGAAACCGCATGTCATAATGCGACCTAAGAAGTGTCTCAGTAGCGACACCCAACAGCGTAGCACTCGTCTTGGCTTTGAGATACGCCTGAAACAAGCGAAGGAGGAATGGCGTTGAGGGGAATCTCTTTCGTCTCGCATGCCTGTATTGACTAAGAGTACAGTTCAGTTCTCATGATTCAAAGAGCAATCGTCTAGCAGAAGCTGCTGCAACATGGTGGAACAATTTCCGCTTCTTGTAGATTTAGCGCCCTGGAACCTGAATTCGGTGACGTCCTTCAGATCGAAATCTTTCCAACAGGAGCCATGCGTTCTCGTGGTCCGTTCGTCTGTAGCTGATAACGTGGCAAGCCATCAACGGGCTGGCCACAGTTTTATCTACCAGAGACTACAGACACAGAAGCCCGAATCGTATCCAGCTCTCTCAGGGGCACAGTGCATGGCCGCACATCTACGATCCATTGGCCTCATTCAGCCATCGCACACCTGCAATTTCCTCAGTGAATTCCGACGATGATGAAGTGTAGATCTGATAATTCTCTAAAGGTGTCTTTTCTACAACAGAAGGCTATCTATGTAGCACTAAGCGAAGGATGAGCTTAGGGCGGGGCACGGATAAACACGTTTATTGTAGAAGAAACGGTTTTATTCGCTCCCTACTTGAACTATTCGAATTTGAACCGTCGAAATTAATGGTCCTGGCAGGCCGGCCCGGCCGGGCGCCTTGTGCGTAAACCGAAGCTTTGCCCTCCGAGTCTCCTCCATTTGCCGAGAGCCTTCGCATTCAACTGTTTTTCGGTGTATTTCTGCTCGATGAACTCCAGACTGTGGCCCTTGGTCTCGACCATGCAGAATGCACACATGACAGTGCAAAATAAAGTCGAAAATGCGAAGAAGTAGTAGGCGCCAAAAGTTGATGTCGCGAGGAAGACTGGTGTGGTGAGAGCAACAATATAATTCGCAAACTGGCATCTGTTAGCATTCTGTCTCTCTCTTTTTGGTGGAGATCAAAAAGCTCATAGGATAGACGCACCCAGTTGGAAGCTTGAGCTAGGCTGGCACCGCTACTTCTCGTCTTGCGTGGCAAGCTCTCGATCAAGTACATGCGGAGACCCAAAGCCCAAGTTGCACTGAAAACACAGGCGAACAGATAGACACTGACAATGACTACCCATCGTGCCGCACCATGGTCAGCGTAGACCTTGCCGGTGGCATAAAGGCTACCGATTAGAAGCATAAAGAAGAACGTCAGGGACCCTCCGACAAGACTTGATGTCCTGCGACCCCACATATCACACATGAGCGTAGCTGGGATAGTAACAATCATCATTACAAGCGCGCTAATCCCAGACGCAAAGAAGCTGGCCTGTGTTGAGTGAAGGCCGGCCTGGCGGAATATAATGGGCGCGTAGTAAAGCACACCGTCAATGCCGCTGAACTGCTGCATTCCGAGAATGAAACACCCGAAAATCGTGCGACTTCGGACAGGTGCGGCAAAAGCGTTCTTGAAGTCGTGCAGCGTCTCCTTGACACTGTCCAAAATTGACGAGTCGGGAGATTGCTCGAGCCCTGCCACTGCCTGCCTGAACAGTTCTTCCTGCTCCTCATCCGCGATTCCTAGTTGAGCAATGGTTTGTCGCGCCTGTTCAGTCAGCCCCTTTGCGAGCAGCCAGCGCGGGCTCTGCGGGACAAGTGAGCATGCCGCCGCATTAGTCAGGGCGATTTCCGCCTGTATCGCCAGTGGGAGTCTCCAAGACAACGATCCAGCGAGCACCTGAGAGCCGTAACAGATGAAGTATCCCAGTACAATGCCAGAGCTGATCATTATTTGCGGGATGTTGGCAACCGTGCCGCGCCGCTTAGCTGGCGATATCTCCGCCACTAACACATACACGGTCATGAGAAAGGTGCCCTCGCCAACACCCTTGATGATTCGACCGATGATGAACATTGCTAAATTTACGGAAGTGGTTTCTATGGCAGCGCCTGTGCCAAAGATCAGAGAGCCCAGCGCGATCATCCGCGTACGGCCATAGCGGTCGGCCAGGATGCCGCCCAGCAACGACATAAGAACTCCAGAGATTAGGATTGAGGAGACGATCACTCCGTGCAGAGTTGCAGAGAAATGCCCGAAAGTTTCAATAAATGATGGCATTACTGTTACTGGGCCAATCGTTCCCGTATCAAGCCTTGACTTTGGTTAGCATGGATGACCATGATCCAATATGGAGGGTGCCAGTTCGCGGACTTACCCAAATACCAGCGCATTGCACGATATAATGACTGATGCACTCATCCACGCAGGGACACCCTTAAGGTGGTTTAAGAGCATGGTGAAGTCTGGTAAAGAGCAAATTGCAGTTTTTGAGATTGTGGAAAGAGAATCTAAATAGGCAGAAAGCACCTATATTGCCATATTCCCCGCGTTACCATGAAAACGATGAAGAATATAACTGGCGCGCTAATGTCAGATCAGTCACGGCCGTTCTTCGAACCCTCCGACCTCTCTTCCACTCACCCTCGTGAAATTGATTGCCGATTCCAGCCCTTCAGCCCTATGACCTGATATTTATTGACCATTCCTACTTTACAGTCAAAGACCATATTATGAAGTCTTCACGCACTCTTTCGTCTTGTAAAAGAATTCTTTACAAAGACGTCGTTCAAAATCGCAATAAAAAATTCGGTACCAGGAAGTCCTTGGGCAACATTTCACTGTATCAACGTACTGTAAACATGATGAAAATATGTACATGGGGTTTGAAGCCACCATAGGGCTCGGAATATTGTCATTTTGTCATTTTGTCATTTTGTCATTTTGGCCCACTACGACGACGAATGCTTGCGCCCGGATACTTTTCCTAGCTACAAGTCAATAGTTCTGGAGATCCAAATACTAAGCGACTGGAGTCAGGACTCAGGCGGCAATTTCCAGATTTCGATTCAGGCTGCTATCACAAATTGGGCTTTGCCGTCTACAACTCTGTTCCAATCTATTTGAGCCCCAATTGACCGGATCTCACTACCTCAGCCAGGTATTATTTCGAATGAAAACGGATCTTCTTGTCATATCACAGGTATGAGCTCCCGTAGTTGCCAAGACTGGCTTTTGGAGATCACTTATCATTTCGTCGGACTATTGATACCTCATTGCCCCGCCTGCATCACAGCGTTAGAAATCTGCAGCGTCACTACGCCGGCCGCACATTCAACCATCTCCACGGATCGCAAGTCTTGAAGCACCCAGTCAGGTTCCGCGGCGAGAACCTGTTCCAAAGTGTGAGTCGTCACCCCTGCCTTGCCGGCTTGGATGCCGGCCGGGCTATCTTCAAGGACAAAAACTCTGGCATCAGATCCAAGCTTTAGCTTTTCTCGGCCGAGCCTGTAGCAAGCTGGATCTGGCTTGCCCTTCTCAACTGATTCGGCTGTGACCAAGTAGTCAGGAGTGGGAAGCTTCAGTACATCAAGCCAGCCCGTGACGAGAGGGATAGTGCCTGAAGTCACGAGTGCCCAAGGGGCATTGGCGGAGACTAAGCTGTCAAGCAGAGCTCTCGCTCCAGGGATCTCGACCGTCTCCGCGCCGTGGAGCTTAGGGAGTAGTCCCTCTATCTTTCTGACGTCTATTGTATGCTTGTCAGCGGCTGACTATGGATGTCTAGGAGAAGACATTGCGGAGACCCACATTCCCAATTTGCTTTTTCTGGGCACAAGACCTTCAGTATATCGATACTCCTCCGGCCGTGAGATGTCTGCAGGATAACTTCCGGATCCACGCCAATCTCGGCACCAACTCTGCAGACAGTCAGTGTCACTGCTCTCAGTCGGGAATATGAGACTCATCCTCACGTGTGCCAGTGTTTCATTACTGCTACTGTTGAGTCAATGATGGTGCCGTCCATGTCGAACAACAGGCTATCGAAAGAGACCCTTTCTGAGGGAGCTGTGAAGCTCATGACTCTCAATTACTCCTGACTTGGAACGGTGTACTTGTAAGCAGCAGTTTGATGGCGAGTAAGTTTTGACAATGAGTGCAGTATTCAGGTTCGACCTTCGAACAAATGACTTGATGTATCGATGAGAGGACTTAATGCAAGATTGCTAGGGTATGACCGGATCAACATTGCACAATTTACGCATTTGTTGATTGTTTTGTATTCATAGATACTGTATCTAGTGGACCCAGGGAATATTTCTCATAACAGCACATCGCTCCTCTCCATTCTTTACTTTTGCACGTTCTATCCGGATCAACGCGTTAAGCGTTTAACAATTCCTGGCAATGACTTTCCTTCGGGTGATACAGCTTAGCGATCGATATGCTGTCTCTTATCTACACGTACTGCTTCACGTCAAACGATAAGACACGAGAACGCTATCTTTCTCGAAGCTGATGGCCAAGAATGGCCTTGCAGCACAGTTCTCACAGTTCTGTGTTTTGACATCATGATGTTGGAAAATTCTCCTCTTGTTCCAATCGACGGTTGGTCTTCCTTTGACGACGAGTTTTTGAGAGAGAACTCATCAATTATTCGCTCCAATGCTGGATACTTCTTTATGCTTTTCAGCCTAGAAGAACGCAGAACACAAGCTCTCCAAACACGCATTTCAAATAGGTAACTTCGCTACTTCTCGTGGCATTCGAGAAACTGTAGGTAAACACAGATAGATTCTTAGAGCTGACTTGCGCAACTGAGAGAACTCGTGCCGGCACCGATATCCAATCATAAGGTAGCAAGCATCTTGATCAGGCCATGCTGCTTCCTCAGTGGATAACAGTGCCCAACGGGGCTCTCTCCGAATAGGGAAGGTTAAGTGGAAGATCTTCTTCAGCCGCAAGTCCTTGCAGCTCGGGTTGTACAAGCGAAGCAATCAAATTTGAAGACATGCTAGAGGTGGCAGTGAATAGC
>JAABUS010001667.1_pt1 | contig 46969 bp, 31 predicted proteins | sample 5560161 | NCBI WGS metagenome assembly JAABUS01 (sample SAMN10711885, study PRJNA513376) | rock metagenome | isolation source: Antarctica rocks | place: Antarctica: Victoria Land, Trio Nunatak nord | collected 2016-01-04 | reverse complement strand
GCGCATGACGGACCTCCGGTCGCGGGGGACAAACGACCACCGTGCGCACTCTACACCCCGGTCTCCTATCCGTCTAACGACCTTGCACGGAGCACTAGTCTTAGCACTCCCCCTTGAAGAGTGCTAACGACTGTGATAGGCTACCTGGCGCAGGAAAAGCGTCGCTTTCAACGGGGGGCGACATCAATCGAGATGCAGGAGGTGCGGAAAACGATGGCGAAGGAGACGAATGGCACGGCGGTGGCGTCGAAGCTGCAGCCCCTTGGCGACCGCGTCGTGGTGAAACCATCTGACCGGGAAGAAGTATCGCGCGGTGGCATCGTCCTACCGGACACGGCCAAAGAGAAGCCCCAGCGCGGCTCTATCATCGCCGTTGGCCAGGGCCGCCGCGATGACGACGGCAAGCGCGTCGCCATGGACGTCAAGGTGGGCGACGAGGTGCTTTTCGCGAAGTACGCCGGCACCGAGTTCAAGCTTGAGGACGACGATCTGCTGATTCTGTCCGAGAAGGACATCCTCGCGGTCGTCAGCGCCTAACGCTAGCCGTCCGCGAGTAAATCTGCCACGTCAAAGGGCTACGACAAAACGAGGAGAATAAACCGTGCCGAAGATGCTGGAGTTCAATGAGACCGCACGAGCGTCGCTGAAGGAGGGCGTAGACGTCCTCGCGAATGCTGTCAAGACCACGCTCGGCCCCAAGGGCCGCAACGTCGCCCTCGACAAGAAGTTCGGCGCCCCCACCGTCACCCACGACGGTGTCACGGTCGCCAAGGAGATCGAGCTCGACGATCACTTCGCCAACATGGGCGCGCAACTTCTCAAGGAAGCCGCGACCAAGACGAATGACGTCGCCGGCGATGGCACCACAACCGCGACCGTCCTCGCACAGGCGATCGTCCATGAGGGAATGCGCAACGTCGCCGCTGGCGCCAATGCGATGCTCCTCAAGCAGGGCATCGACCTCGCCTCGGACGCCATCGTCGCTCGCATCAAGGAGCTCTCGACCGAGGTCAAGGGCCGCGACGAGATCGCTCAGGTGGCGTCGATTTCGGCCGCCGACCAGGAGATCGGGAATCTGATCGCCGAGGTCATGGAGAAGGTTGGCAAGGACGGCGTCATCACCGTCGAGGAGTCCCGCGGTCTCCAGTTCGAGACCGAGTACACCGAGGGAATGCAGATCGACCGCGGCTACCTCTCGCAGTACTTCGTCACCAACCCGGAGCGCATGGAGGCCGAGTTCGAGGATCCGTTCATCCTGATCACGGACAAGAAGATCTCCTCGATCCAGGACATCCTCCCGGTCCTCGAGAAGGTGGCCGGCGCCCGCGCGCCACTCGTGGTCATCGCCGAGGATGTCGACGGCGAGGCCCTGGCCACGCTGGTCGTCAACAAGCTGCGCGGCACGATCAACGTCCTTGGCGTCAAGGCGCCGGGCTTCGGTGATCGCCGCAAGGAAATGCTCCGCGACATCGCCATCCTCACCGGTGGTCAGGTCATCTCCGAGGAAGTTGGGCGCCGGCTCGACAGCGCCGACATCGCCGATCTCGGTCGTGCCCGCCGCGTCGTCGCCACCAAGGACGACACTACCTTCATCGAGGGTGCTGGCGAAGAGGCCGCGATCAAGGGTCGCATCGACCAGATTCGATCCCAGATCGAGACGACCACCTCCGACTTCGACCGCGAGAAGCTGCAGGAGCGGCTGGCGAAACTCGCCGGCGGCGTCGCGGTGATCAAGGTCGGCGCGGCCACCGAGACTGAGCTCAAGGAGAAGAAGCACCGCGTCGAGGACGCGCTCAGCGCAACTCGTGCGGCCGTCGAGGAGGGCATCGTCCCTGGCGGTGGCGTCACCCTGATCAACGCGGTCTCGTCGCTCGATGGCGTCCAGGCCGAAGGCGACATCAAGACGGGCGTCAACATCCTGCGCCGCGCCCTGGAGGAGCCACTCCGCGGCATCGCCACCAACGCTGGCAAGGACGGCGCGGTGGTCATCGAGATGGTTCGCCGCGCTCAGCAGGAGCAGAAGAACCAGAACGTTGGCTACAACGTCCTCACCGATCAGTACGGCGACATGGTGCAGTCGGGCATCGTTGACCCGGCGAAGGTCACCCGATCAGCGGTCGAGAACGCCGCGTCGATCGCCGGTATGATCCTGACGACCGAAGCGCTGATCTCCGACAAGCCCGAGGAGAAGTCGAGCGCCCCGGCGATGCCGGGCGGCGGGATGGACTACTAGTCCTCCCCCCTACGTCACGACACGAAGAGGCCCGGCCAATTGGCCGGGCCTCTTCGTGTCCACTAAGTGCCCGCTCCACGTTCATCCGCCGGGTCAGTGCTCTCATCCCCCGTGAGTCAACAGCAACGAGCGCGAAAAGCAAGGTTGGAGGGCCGCCTCCTCACGTGGGTCTCGCTTGAGGTTGCCTATCAACCAATCGGTTGGACTCGGACAGCTTGACTTCCCAGACAGCCCTCGGTCACCATCAATCCAACGCCTCCGCCCGTCAGCGGTTGATCCTCATCGACAACGTCAACGACGATCTGACCATCAATCGACCCCCGGAGGCGCGTTCCATTCACCTCGAGCGCCAGGTCGTAGCCCCGGTCGAGTTGCCAGGCGAACGGTATCTCGCCAAGCACCCGCTCCCCATCCCGCGCTTTGACCAATCGTGCCTTGCCATCGTCGCACAAGAGCAGACCGTAGTACCGTCTCAACCCTCCAACCCGCGCCGCGATTCCGCCAGCTTTCGCCAGGAAAAGCGTCACCGGGGCGCTAACCTGATAGTCTTTCCACTCCGCGGTCCCCTGGCTGATCAGACCGGTCCCCTCGTTCTTGACGATCCGATACGGCTCCGGCCAGCGTCCCTCAAACTGGTCGACGCCGTCGACCCAAGCCCGTCGCCACAGCTTGCTCCCATCCTCCGGACGGCCGAGCCAAACATCGGGCGACCCGTCCCAGGTCAAATAGTCAAGGTAAACCGCCCCATCGCCAGGTGCCTCCGGTGCCACCTCCAGTCCGACCTCGAAGATCGGCGCGCCGCCCGTCGCTCCGACTCGCCAGCTGAGCTCGCGCGCCTCTCCCGGCGCCAACCGCTCCGTCGGTCCCCGATAGACCACCGTTTCGTCGTTCGCGCCATAGACGCGGACGGCGGGCCCGGCGGTCATAGCACTCCCGTTTTCCGCGTCGGCAACGACCCGCGCCCGCACCGTTTGCCCTGAATAGAGAGTCGGTGAGGCGAGCAACGTGTAACCCGGCATCGCTATCGCCTCCGGAGGAATGAACGTCGGTGTCAGGGCCGTCGCGCGCTGCCCTGCCCCGAGACTCTTGAAGCGAAGCGCCAAACTCCGGGTTCCCGCGACGCTATTCCCGGCCACGTTTTCAACACTGACCCCGTCCCCGCGTCCATCGTCGCTCTCCGCATGGAACCCCTGGACCGCCCCCGGCAGCTCGAAGTGAAAGCGAGCGCCGTTCTTCGGCACGCGTTGCTCCTCACCCGCCAGCGCCCGGCCCACGTTCACGACATGGAACGTCTCGATCACGGCGTCGGAGATCGCGCGACCTCCATCAGCCGTCGCCAAATACAAGCGGTCCTCCACTGGTCCACGCCAGTCCACCGGCGACTGATCGATAGTCGCCAGACCATTCTTGATTCCCAACAAGCAGCCAACGTTGCCCGAGTTGCAATCCGTATCCCAGCCAGACGTATTGACGATCATCAGCGATCGCCGGAAGTCGTCGTCACCATGAAGCAAGGCATGAATGATCAAGGCGTGGTTTGGCACCATGTGGCAGTTGCCGCCGAACTTGTCGTAGCCATACCTCCCGGCGATCAGCTCCCGTGTCTTCCGCCAGTCCGGCTCGCCCGCGTGCCACTCACGTAGGTCGTCGATCACCCGGTGAATCGTTGAGTCGGCCGGGATCAAGCGAACCGCCGTGTCGAGCAGCACGTTCAGATCAGGTTCTCCGAACGCTTGCGACTCCATCGCCGCGACGACCTGCGCGCCATAGATCGCCTCGCCATCGTGGCTAACACTCGCGGCCCGGCGCGCCAGGTCAGCGGCTCGCTCCGGGTCACCCGGTACCACCATCGCCCATCCGTCGATAAAGATTTGCGACCCGATTTGCTCGGCGAGCGTCTTGCCATTGAGCGCGATCGATCCGCTCTCCGGCGCCCGCACGCCATGCTTGAGACGAAGATAGGCTGTGTGCTCCGTCGAATTGCCGATCCCTCCCCACCAGAGGATCGTTCGCCGTTCAATGAGATAGTTGAGCCACGTCTCACCGATCTCCGCCGGCGTCAGTCCTGGATCGTTGTCGTGGTCCGGCAACGAGCGCAGAAAGGTGAACGTCCCCGAGATATCGTCGTCGGTCACGACGAGCGGGGCTCCGCGCCGGTCCGGGAGATAGCGGTCCACCTCACCGTGCTCGGCCATGATCCGGTCATAGCTCCATCCCTCGATCGGTCGCCCCAGGTAGACGCCGATGATCTTTCCCAGAACCCCCGCGTAGACCCGCTCGGCGTAATCCTTCGGCAGCGACATTGACGCATCTCCTCTCGTCTTCACCCGTATTTACCTATCAGTGGGCACGTTACGCCCCCGGTGACCCCTTCGTGACATCCACAAGGCCCCAAAAAATGGATTCCGTTGACTCCAGCCGCTGATCACTGCGCCCACACAACGGCCGTCTGCCGTGTGATCGCCGAGTCCCAGACCGCCGCCTCCTAGCCACCGCGATTCGATGTCACAATGCGACGTCGCTAGAGCATCCCGATGCGCAGGATTGGCGGCTCTCGCGCGCTCAATCCACGGAGCGGGGATAGCGCGAGCCGCGACGCCGGTCAAAACCCCACCTAACAGCGCACCGCAGGTCGCGTTCAAAGAACAGCGCCACCGGCCGCGGGCGCTCGTTTGACCGTCTCACCGGAAAGGGGCCACACGAGGCTCGAACCAAGCGGCCAGAGATCGCTTATCGGTTCGACGTGGTGGATCATCCGGCTCCGCGCTATGACTTTGCCCCAGCAGGTGCCTGGGTTCCGAGGAGCCGTTCAAACGCCTTAGCCCGTTCCATCGAGGCCGCGTACTGCCGCTCTTGGAGGCGAACTGTCAACCCCGTAAGGCCCTCCGCCAACGACCGCAAGTTAATCCGGTTAGCGGTGTTGATCGTAGCGACCCATTCAGGCCGAATCGCCTGCTGTCCCCGTAAGGCGCCAGCGATCGCTCCCACCATTCCCGCGATCGAATCGTTGTCCCGTCCATAATTCGCTCCGCCCGCGATCCCCGCTTCAAAATCCCCCTCTGAGATCGCGAGGAAACCGAGCGCAATCGGCAACTCCTCAATGGCATGAGTTCGGCTCGGCTGCCAATCGTCGGTCCCGTTGCCGCGATCTCGGACCCCCTCCTCCGCTCCGCCGTCGAACGGCCGGATCGCGTCTCGGAGCGGGCCGATCGCCTCCCGCCAGTCTCGGTAGTCGCGGGCTCGCTCGACCACGGCCTCAATCGCCGCCTTGGTCCCTTCCTTTGCCACCTGCGTGGCCACGTCGATGATCGAGTCGACGGTCGCAGCCGGGGGAAAAGCCGCCGCCACGCAGGCGGCCATCACGCCCGCCGCTTCAAGACCATACGAGACCTGATGAGCCGCGAAGACATCGATTGCCTCCCGGTAGGCCGCCTCCGGGTCACCGGCGTTGACAATCCCAACGGGGGCGGCGTACATCGCGGCGCCGCAATTCACCATGTTTCCCACCCCGCCCAACCGCGGGTCAGCGTTGGCCAGCCGGAGCCGCATCAAGAGCCACTTTTCAGGGTAGAAGAGACGATCCACCAGGAGCATCTCCCGCCCGTGCTCGGCCACCCACCGCGGCTCGTCCGCGATCAGCGGCACGATCCGGCGGGCGAACTCGAAGGCGTCGAGATGATCGGCTGCTTCCAGGTAGACCCGCCCCAATAGTTGGACCATGTGAGAGTCATCGGTATACCGGCCGTCCCCCTTTCCAACTGGCGAAGCGCCATCCCACGGCTCAACGAAGTCGGTGATTGCGCCGTAGCGCTCCCGGATCTCCTCCGGCCGTCGCCACTCCGCCGGAGCGCCGAGGGCATCGCCGATCGCGCCGCCATAGAGACAGCCCAGCACTTTGTCCAGCAAGAGTCCGCCTCGATCCACCGTCACCATGATTCCCCGTTATCCCTTCAGCCCGCCCTGCGTCAGCCCATCAATGAAGCGCCGCTGCAGCGATAGGAAAATGACGATCACCGGCAGGATCATCATCACCGCCGCCGCGCTCGTCAGCCCCCAGTCCCGGCTGAACTGGGTCGTGAAGTTGTAGTAACTCGTCACCACCGTGAAGTGGCCCGGATCGGAGAGGAAGATCGTCGCCAGCAAGAATTCATTCCAGACGGCCAACGCCACCACCAACCCCGCCGTCAGGAAGCCGGGCCACGACAGCGGCACCACCACTCGCGCGAACACCTGCCACTCGTTCGCGCCGTCGACTCTGGCCGCGTCCTCGAAGTCCTTGGGGAGCTGGACCATGTAGGAGCGCAGCAGAAAAATCGCGAACGGTGCGTTGGTGGCGATGTAGATTAACGCGAGGCCACCGAGGTTATCGTCCAGGTTCAGACGCTTCCACAGAAAGAACAGCGGGACGAGAAACAGTTGGATCGGCAGGCTCGACGACACCAAGAGATAGAGGGTCAGCACTCCGGACCCCGGCAGATTCAGCTTCGCCAGGCTATAGGCCGCCATCCCGCCCAGGAGCAGCACCCCGGCCACCGTCAGCATCACCAGGAGCCCGCTATTCCGCGTCGTCGTCGAAAAGTTTCCGATGTCCCAGGCCCGCGGGTAGTTCCGCCAAACAAAGGTGGCCGGGATGCCCAGCGGATTTCGTCCCGCCTCGGCCCGGCTCTTCAGCGAGTTCAAACCAAGCACCACCAGCGGTCCCACCGCGAAGATGGCGAGCAGACTCAAGACGACGTAGTTCGGCAGCAGACTTATCTCACGTTTCCCCGTCCCGCCGGCGCGCCGTCTTGTTCGGCGGCTGACAGCAACTAATGCGTCTGGACGGGCGGAATCGACGCTCGCGCTCATCGCCTAAATCTCCCAGCCCCGGCGGCGGAGCGTCAGAAAGATCGTAATCACGACCCCAACCAGCGCGCTCATCGACAATCCGATGGCCGCCGCATAGCCCGCCTCGAAATTGCGGAACGCCGCCTTCACCACCAGTGTCGCCAGCACCTCCGAGGCGCCGGCCGGGCCACCCTGGGTCAAGATGTAGATGTAGTTGAAGGTCAGGAACGACCAGACCGTCACGATCATGATCATGAAAACCAGCGTCGGCCGAATACCCGGCAACGTCACGTCGCGGAACTCCTCCCACCGGCTAGCGCCGTCGAGCCGGGCGGCCTCGTACAGATCGGGCGGCACGTTCTGAATGGCCGCCAGGAAGAGGACCATCAAGAAGCCCCAGAACGACCAGTTATCGACGAACGCGATCGCCGGCAGCACCGTGTGCGGATCGCCGAGGAACGCCTTGTCAAAACCGTGCACCCCCACCTTGGCGAGCTGCGCGCCGATCCCTCGATCTGGATGAAGCAGCGCGCTCCAGACGTTCGCGGTCACCACCGCCGGCAGCACGTACGGAATGAACAAGCTCATCCGAAAGGCAATCGCTCCCCGCCGGATCGGCGCCAGCAGCGAGGCGGCGATCAACGCCATTGCCATCGGCACCGTCAGAAACATCGCCAGCCAGGCCAGGTTGTGCTGAAACGCCTGCCAGAATGACGGGTCGTCGACAAACAGCCGGTGGAAGTTGTCCAACCCGATAAACGTCGGTTTGCCGATCCCGTTCCACTGGGTCAACGAGTAGTAAAACGCGCTCATCGCCGGGCCAAGCACCACGAGTAAATTGAGCGCCAAGATCGGCGCGACGAAGAGCCACGGCACGAGTCTTCGTCGCAGTAGAGCCGTCCGGCTACGCCGGTACTGAATCAACTCCGGCGCCCGCACCAGGACCGCCGACTTCTGCATGGGATCCCTCCCGGCGGACCAAACCCCGCTGATCGCTCCGAAGCCCGATCGAAGCAGTCGGCACGACGACTATCGCCGCCGTGCCGACTCCCTCGGTGCCCGGTGAATCGAGCGAACCTCCAATTGTCCACCCGACCGCCCAGGCAATGTACCTAGCGCGGCGGAATCGGCGGCACGGCGTGCGCCGCGACCTCCTGATCGAAGATCTTCTGCATCCCGGCCAAGTACTCCTCTGCCGTCATGTCGCCGGCCCAGACCTTCTCGATGGTCTCGATCAGATAGGTCTCGGTCTTCGGTGGCCAGAAGACCCACGTCGTGTATCCGTAGTTGTTCGCTTCCGCCGCCTTGTTGACCGAGCCGAGGATGTCGATGACTCGCGGATCGAGCTCCTTCAACGCCTCCGCCGGAATCTTGACAGGCGCCGTGGCGACGCCGCACTTGGTCCGCATCGTCGCCTGGACCTCCGGCGAATACAGGTAATTCAGGTACTCGGCGACGGCGTCCGGATTCTTCGTGTTCTTATTGATCGATGTCGTCGACCCGATGCCCAGGTCGAAGATCGCCGTGCCGTCCATCGATGGCATCGGCACCCACGCCCATTCGTTGTCGTTCCCAGCTTCCTTGCCGAAGAACTGGTCGATGTCGTTCAAGAACCACGAGCCCTCGATGTTCATCGCGGCGTCGCCGTCTCCGAACGCCGCGTGACTGTCATCGAACTTGGTCGTGTAGTACCGGTCGAGTCCACCCATGAACCAACCGTTCTTCTGCATCTCGTCGAGCCGGTTGATCGCGTCGACGAACGCCGGATCAGTCCACTTCAGCTTGCCAGTGAGCGCTTGGTAAACCTTGTCCGGCCCCGCCGCGTGATTCAGGAACTCGCCGACGAACCATTCGTTTGCCGGCCGCCACTCGTTGTTCGCATGCGCGAATGGAATGACACCCGCATCGTCGATCGTCTTGGCGAGCGCCTTCAACTCGTCCAGCGTCTTCGGCGGCTGCCAGCCATTCTTCTCGAAGAGCGTCTTGTTGTAGTACAAGACTGGCGTTTCGACCTCGTTCGGGAGGCTGTAGAGCTTGCCGTCCACCTTGCCCAGGTCAAGCGCCCACGGGATGAAGCTCTCCGGCCAGTTGAATTTCGTCGAGAACTCGTCAAGCGGCAGCAGTTGTCCCGCTTTCGCCAGCTCGACCGCAAACGACGGCCCCGGCGTCCCAATCAGATCCGGCCCGCCGCCGCCGGCGAGCTCCGTCCGCGTCTTGTCCCAGTTGTTCGCTTGCAGCGTCGCCTTGACCTGAACGCCACCCTTGGCGTTGAACGGGTCGACCACATTCTTGACCAAGCATTCCGGCGTCTCCGCGCCAAACGAGGTCTCGAACCACTGTGTAATCGTCGGTTTATCCTGCGCTGCCCTCGCCCCGGAAATGCCCCCGCCCGTCAGGAGCGGGATCAGAACAAGCCCTAAAACCAACGCGCTCGGCGCCAGCTGGCGTCCAATCACGTTTCGACAGCTCCGTCTAATCATCTCGGTCTCCTCCTCAACGTTGAGCGGCGGCCATCTCGCACCCGCCCCATGGCGGTCGGCGAGCCCCTGGTATCGACCCTTGCGACGATCCTCTCCTCACAGTCTCCTTTCTATCCCGCGGCCACGCCATCACGGCCCCGACCTCTGTACCTCCAATGTTCCCTTCCTTCTCCACGCGCCAGTCACGTTCGGTCGCTCATGCCGATTTCCGTACGACAAGCTCGTACGGCATCACGTCGCACCGGCCGCCGGCCGGCGCCCGTCCCGCCAACCGGTCGAACAACATCTCCGCCGCCCGCCGGCCCAGCCGCTCCGGAAATTGCGCGATTGTCGTCAACGGCGGCTGCACCAACCTCGCCGCCGGGATGTCGTCAAAGCCCGCGATCGCGATCTCGTCTGGCACCTCCACCCGCGCTTCTCGCAGCGCGATCAGCGCGCCCATCGCAATCAAGTCGTTCGCCGCGAAGACGGCGCTCGGGGCCGCCGCCGTCCGCAGCAGTTCCCGCATCGCCTCATAGCCTCCTCCGTCATCGAAGTCGGTCTCGCGCACCAGCGCCGGGTCGACCGCGATCCCATACTCCCGTAGCGCTTGGCGATAGCCCAGGAACCGCGGCTGCCGGGGTCCGCCTCGCCCGACGATCATCCCAATCCGCCGGTGTCCCCGTTCGATCAAGTACGTAACGATCTCGCGCGCCGCCGCCGCGTTGTCCACGTACAGATTGTCGAGCGGCAGCGGTCCCGTTTCCTGGATCGACGGCTCCAATCGGACCAGCGCGACCCGGCGTTCCAGCAGCGGGCGCAAATCGTCAGCCGTCAGGTGAAAGAAGACCCCGATGATGCCATCGACCCGCCCTAACGCCGATCGCACGCACCGCGCTTCCTTCTCACGGTCGCCGTCCGTGTTGTACGCGATCAGAACATGCCCCTCGCGCTCCACGATGTCTTGAATACCTCGCTCAAACGCCGGATAGAAGGGATTCGTGATGTCGGGAATGATGCCGGCGATCGTGAAAGTCTTGCGCGTCCGCAGGCTTCGCGCCGTCGCGTCCGGCACGTACCCGAGTTGGTCGATCGCCGCCAGCACCCGCTGCCGCGTTTCGGACCCAACGGGCGCCAGCGGATTTCCACTCAGGACATACGAAACGACCGGCTGCGACACCCGGGCCAGCCGCGCCACGTCGGATTGCGTCGGCCGTTTGCGCCCAACAACGTCCTCAACCACGGGTGCCGCCTCGCCGGAGCTTACCCATCACATGGCAACTGATACGTATAAGTACCCGAGACGCGCCCGCCCGTCAAGACGCCTCCGCCCGCTTCCTCGCTCGATCAGCATCTCACCAGCCCGTGCTAGCATGTCCGTGCGAAACGTCTTGACGAGAGAGAGGACGACCGCTTGCCGATCCAACAGACACAAAACCGGCTGACCATCGACGACCTAGACCGCCTCCGTCACCCCGACGAGGCCCTCGCCATCGTCCTTGCCCACACCTCAGTACTCGCCATCGAGCACCTACCCCTCGCCGCCGCGTCCTGGCGCGTGCTCGCCGAAGACATCATGGCGTTTGAGGATCATCCTCCCTTTCCCGCATCGACCATGGACGGCTACGCTGTCGTCGCCGAGGATGACTCCCCGTGGCGGGAGGTCATCGGTGAGCAGACCGCTGGCTATATCCTGGACACCGAAGTGACGGCCGGCACGGCGGTCCGCATCATGACCGGTGCCCCCCTTCCGCCAGGAGCGAACGCCGTCGTCCCCGTCGAGGCCACCGAGCCCGCCGAGGATCATGTCATCGTTCATCGTACGGATCTCACCCCCGGCGAGAATATCCGGCCCATCGGCTCCGATCTCCGGCGCGGTGATCGCATCCTCAGCGCCGGCACCGTCCTCGGTCCCGCCGAAATCGGCCTCGTTGCCAGCATCGGTCTGGTCCCGGTGCCCGTCCGCCGCCGCCCCCGCGTCAGCGTTCTGTCGACCGGAGACGAGCTCGTCGAGCCGGGTCAGCCGGTCGCGCCAGGCCAAATCCGCGACTCAAATCGATTCAGCCTCGTCACCGCGCTCGAAGGCATCGGCGCCGGCGTCGTCTGGTCCGGCCACGCACCCGACGATCGCGACCAACTGCGCCAGCTCCTTGCCGAGCGGATAGCGGACAGCGATGTCGTGGTCACCAGCGGCGGCGTCTCAATGGGCGACCTCGATCTCGTCAAGGCTCTCCTCGGCGAACTGGCGACCGTCCATTTTCGCCGGGTCTTCATGAAACCGGGAAAGCCGCTCAACTTTGCTACCTCGGACGCCACGTTGATCTTCGGATTGCCAGGCAACCCCGTCTCCGCGCTCGTCTCCTTCGAGCTCTTCATTCGCCCCGCGCTCGCCGCCATGGCCGGTCGCGCCCCGATCGATCGACCCCGCGTCCCCGTCCTCCTCAGCGCCGGTGCACAGCCCTCCGATCGTATCGAGTTTCAGCGGGCCACCGTCTACGTTGATGCCAGCGGTCGCCTCACCGCCACCACGACCGGTCGCCAGGCATCCTCTCGCCTAGCCTCGTTCGTCGGCGCCAACGCCTTGCTCGTCATCCCCCCCCGCGATCGACCGTACGCGTCCGGCGAACAGGTCGAGGCGATCCTCCTCGGGCCACCCCTCCCGACGGACAACCGCTGACGCAGACCACAACCCCCAGCATCAGCCATCCGGCGCATCGCTCAGAGTCGGAGCTCGCAACTCCTTTCGATACAACAGATGCGTTCGCGTCACGGTCATACCCGCCCGCTCGTATAAGCGCGGCGCCCCGGTCACGCTCTCCGCGTCGACGCTCAAGCCAACCTTCCGCACCCCTCGCTCACCATACGCGCGAAATGCGTCTTGCAGCAGCGCGAGCCCAAGCCCCCGGCCCCGCCATTCGCGACGCACCCCGACGACGTCGGTCCACCCCTCGTCGCCCATACGCCTCCCCAACGCAACACCGGCGACCTCGTCTCCATCCCAGGCCAGCAACCAAAGAGTCGGATCGAACGCTTCCCGCGTCGTCATCTCCTTGAAACGCTCAAACGCTCCCGCCGGCCGACCCCAGACATCCCGGAACGCGTCCTCGACCGCCGCATGGCAAACGACCTCATCTCGCCCGGGCCGGAAGGTGCGAGCGATGATCCCCGCCGGGTACGCTGGCGCCGCCGGCGGGGTGTCAAGCGCAATCCCCATCTCGTAGGTCACGCGCACCGCCTCATAACCCGCCGACGCCAGCAAATCTTGACCCCTGTGGTTGCTCCCATCGACGAAGTGCTGAACCACCACGCGGCTGCCCTCTGGCACCCGCGGTAAGCGATCCCGCAACCACGCTTCTCCCCAGGAAACGAGAAACCGCCCGATCCCCCGGTTTCGGTCCTCAGGCAACACGTAGCCGTAGATCGTCAGCACGACGTACCCGCGATTCAGGACGTCGACGTAGCCCGCGAGGTGACCGTCCGTCCCCAGCACCATCAACGCGTCCGTGCTGAGATCGATTCCGTGCCAGTCGTCGATCACTTCCTCGGCCGTCGTATCCGCGACACCGGTGTCGTCTCCGCGGCAGGCGGCGATCACGTGCGCCACCGAGGCCGCGTCCTCTACCGTCGGCGGCCGGACAAGGTAGCCGTGCGGCGGCGTCATCTTCGTCACGTCGATCCCCGTCATTCTTTTCGCCACCGGTCATGACCTACGGTCACACCACGCGAAACATTCGTCCCATACAATCGCCGCATCCTCAATTGCGTCCTACCCTCTCTGTCTCACCTTCACGTGGCCCAAGCGCGATCCACTGACACGTAGAGCCGTTCTCGAGTTGAGACCGGTATGGCACGCCCCTTGCACGAAGACCTCGATGCCGATCCTTCGTCGCGGCATGCGGAAGACATCTAAAGGGGGCCACCATGGACCAGGGACAGAGTAAGTATGGCGTCAGCAACCTTGAGTACGACCTCGTGACCACCCTGAGCAACTTGCTCGAGGGCGTCGAAGTATTGGAGAAATACGCCCAAGATGCCGAGCAGGCGGGTGACCAGGATTCGGCGACCGCGTTCCGTACCATGCGTGAAAACAACCGCAACAGCGCCCAGCAATTGCGTTCCGCGCTGGGCCGCGTGATCGCTGCCAACTAAACACGGTCGCCTGCTTCCCGCTAACCGAAATCAGAGGGCTCTGGGAAGAACGGCTTCCCAGAGCCCTTTTTTGTCCCCTCCTTCTTCCTTACCTCACCGAGAGGGCACAAGCGCCCGCCGCGTCTCCCTGTCGCGGCATGGTAGAGTCGATGGCCGAGCTCGTCTCGCCAATGACCGTCCGCGGCCCTTGGCGCCGCAACCCCTCGTCAAAGGGCCATTCCACGATGCGCATCCAGCTCTCCTATTTCGCCATCATTCGAGAAACGCTCGGCCGTCAGGAGGAGACTCGCCAGGTCGCGGAGGGGACCACCGCCGGTGATCTCTTCGACGAGCTGTCGACCGAGCAGCCACGACTCGCCCCGATGAAACGATCGACGATGCTGATGGTCAACCAGGAGTATGTCCGGGCCGATCACCTGCTCAAAGACGGCGACGAACTAGCGTTCATCCCCCCCGTCAGCGGCGGACAGGAAGTGACCAATCGCTTTGTCGTCCAGCCACAGCCACTCGATCCGCGCTCCGTCGAGACGGCCGTCGCGCATCCCGGCGCCGGCGCAATCGTCACATTCACCGGCATCGTTCGCGATAACGCCCGCGGCCAGGCCGTTGTCGCGCTCGACTATGAAGCCTACGCCCCCGCCGCTGCGAAGATGCTGGCTCGCATCGGCCAGGAGATCGCCGATCGCTGGGGCATCGACCGCGCCGCCATCAGCCATCGCACCGGTCACCTGACCGTCGGCGAGGTGAGCGTCGTTATCGCCGTCGCCTCTCCCCACCGTGGAGACGCCTTTGCCGCCTGCGCCTACGCGATCGAGCGCATCAAAGAGATAGTCCCGATCTGGAAAAAGGAGCATTACGCCGGCGGCGCGATCTGGGTTGGCAGCGAGGCCGAGTACCAACGCGAGGCCAAGACCGCGGCTGTTCACCCATGATCGCTCCCGGCCGACGTGACAGCGCCGCTCATGAACGCGGCTCTCTGCCCCCCGCCCGTTGCCGCTACCTCCGGGCTTCGTGCGCTCGCTCTCCCTTGCCTCATTAATCCCCGGTGTTCGCCACCGGCGGCTTCAAACCTCATCCCGAGGCCGCTTTCCCCGTCCCTGCGTTCCACCCGATGGAACCCCCTCCAAATTCGTGACTCTCTCCCCTCCGTGACCGCGCTTTGCCACGATCGCTCGCAAAGCCCGAACGCTCGTGCTAAAATAGCCGCCGTCACCCCTTGACAACAGACACAGATAGGCGTACATTAGTTCTTAGGTGATTGAACACCGCGCTGGCTGCCAAGCCGGACTCGTCGACAGTCCCCCGCCGGTCAGTCAGTCCCCTCGCGCCGGTCCACCGCCGTAAGTCCTTCTCGCAGTGACCGCCCCCGTCAGCGCCGCGCCCCGCCACAATCGCCCCGCGGTTATCGTGTTTTCGCCCCGTTCCGCCTGCCGGTCGTCGGATCGCGCGTCGTTCCGCGAGCCCTCCGCGCCAAGATCGGAATTGCCTCACCGCGGCTTTCGCGGTGAGGCGATCACCCCCGTCTGCCGCGCCGTTCGCCGTCGCGCCGCCGCTCCGTCCCTATCCCGCATGATGTTTTAGCGTTCCGTTTATCGTGACACATTGGCACACTGGTTGCGTTGTACGTCCACATCGTCGCAGGTCCCGCATTGCCTTTCCCGCCGACGCGTCGCCCCGGCAACGTTGCCTTGGGAGGTAGCTCGGAATGACTCTTCGCTCATCGTCCATTGACACCAGGCGTTGGCTCGCCGCCGGCGTCTGCACGGTTCTCCTTCTGTCTCTTCAAATTCTGTATGTGGCCCATCTCGGAGACGGCGCCTCCGCCACGTCGCGCGAACAACTGCCTATCCACGAGATGACGCCGGCCGTCCTCGTCACTGTCGACGCGACGATCGTCTCGGTCGGGGACACGTTCCTCGGCGTCCGCGAGACTCCTCACGGCCAACCTGTTTCATTCACCATCGGAGACGGCGCGCTCATGAGTCGCAAAGGTAGGACCGTCCACATCGCGGACCTGCGCTTAGACGATCGCGTCCAGATGACCGTCGACGCCCGCACCGGGCACGTCCTCGGACTTCGGGCCGATCCTGCTCCTCGCTCGTGGCTGCTGCGGCTCGACACCGTCGGTCCCCTTGCCGCCGTCGCCCTCCTCGTCGCCACCGTGTTCCTCGTCGTCCGCTCTCGCCGCGACCCATCCATTCGGACGCTGACCCCCGCGACGGTGCCGGCGATGCTCTCGGCCATTCGGGGTCGCGTTGCTCCGCCCCGTCTCATCGCCACCGGCCCGCGTCACAATCGCCCGTGCGGCGCCTAAGCGCCGTCCGCGGACGATCGGGCCACCGTTTTTCAGGGGTACTCCGCGAAAACCGGTCGCCCGCCATTTGGTCGGCGCGGGGGGGCTCCGGGGCCAAACAGTGACATCCCCCCAGCGCACGCTCGGGCGCGTGCCTCACTGTTGACAAGGTGCGCTGGAGGCACGTCCGCCTGTCTCGCACATCCACGTCCCTCACCGTGCGGACATGCTTCGACTTGACGATTTCGGACCACCCCGGTACGATCCGCGCCGACAAACGCATAGCGCCGCAACGGGAGCTCGGGGAGCCGGGCTGAGAGGGTGGCCTAACCGGACTGGCCGGTTCCGCCGCCGACCGTCGAACCTGATCGGGATAATGCCCGCGCAGGGATGATGATTGCGCCCTCCCATCCGGTCCGTTCCTTCGATGGCGCGTACCGGGCCCGGACCGTCGTCACGTCCGGATCACCCCAAGGGAGGTCGTCGTGCTCGTCACCAACCAGCCTCACTCGGTTCGTCGAGTCTCGGCCGCCATGAGGCGATCGCTGCTCGTGCTTATCCTCCTCATTCTAACGACCGCGTTCGCCGTACCGCCCTCCGCGGTCCGTGCCCAAGAACTCACGAAAGTCACGGTAGCCCTCGATTGGTATCCGAACGTGGACCATGCCGGCCTCTTCCTCGCGAAGGAGCGCGGCTACTTCGCCGACGAAGGTCTCAACGTGGAGCTGTACACCCCCGCCGATCCTTCCGTGGTTCTGCAAACGGTAGGCGCGGGTAAAGACACGTTTGGCATTTCCTATCAAACGGACCTGCTGCTTGCGCGCGCCCAGGGCGTACCGGTCGTCTCCACAGCCGCACTCGTCCAGCGCCCGCTCATGGGCCTGATGTCGCTCCGCGAGAAGGGCATCGCCCGTCCTCGCGACCTCGTCGGCAAGACCATTGGCTTCCCAGGTATCCCCAGTCAGGAAGCCTTCCTCGCCACCATGCTTGAGACGGACGGCGCGAAGCTCGGCGACATTGAGCTCGTCAACGTTGGCTTCGACCTCGTCCCAGCCCTGATCTCCGGTCGCGTCGACGCCGTCATGGGTGCCTTCTGGACAGTCGAGCCACTTCTTGCGGAACAAGCTGGTCACCCGGTCAATCTCATGCATGTGGAGGACTGGGGTGTGCCCTCCTATTACGAGCTCATTCTCGCCGCCAGCGAAAAGACCATGCAAAGTCATCCTGACGTCGTTGAAGCTTTCCTCCGCGCCATGCAGCGGGGCTATGCGGCCGCCATCGTCGAGCCAGCGGCGGCCCTCGACGCACTCGCCCTCGCCAGTCCCGAGATCGATCGGGCGGTCGAGACCAAGGGCCTAGCCCTCCTCACTCCGGCCTGGACCGAAAACGTCCCGGTCTTCGGCACCCAGACCAAGCAGCGTTGGGACGCCTATGCCACCTGGATGAAAACACGCCACCTTATTCCCTCCGACCTCGACGTGGATGCCGCCTACCAGACCGCCCTGCTCCCTCAGGCGCGCTCATCGCCCGTCGCATCTCCGTCCGCCTACGGCGACCCGCCAGCGTCTGTCGTTTGACCAGACTGCAACTGACCCAGCACCGCCCACACGACTAGCATTGCCAGCGAGGGCACTGAACGTGCGACAGCGTTGTCGCAGCCTCGCCATTAGACCCTGAGGTTGTCAACGGGTCTCACTCGCGAGGCGCACCCGCCGTTGTCGACGGGTCTATTGCGAACCGTTGGCCATGAGCACAATGCTTCCTATGAATGACCCAGGGCGGCGAAACTTTTCTATCCAAGACTCGCACCCCGCATCCCAAAACGGAGACCAACACTCCAGAGCCGTCGATGCGGTTCGACTCGGCGTCTGGCGCTGGAACGTCGCGACCGGAGTGATTTCTTGGTCACCTGACCAGGAAGCCCTGCACGGTCTATCCACCGCAACGTTCGACGGCACAGAGACCACGTTTCAAGCGCTCGTCCACCCGGAAGACTGGGTGTTGCTCAAAGCCGGCGCCGTCCAGTCCGTCGAGACTGGCAACGGACTCGCCGTCGCCTATCGCGGACTGCATCCGGACGGCAGCACCCGGTGGTGCTTTTCCTCGGGCAGCGTACTCCCCCCCGGAACCGATAGCTCACAGGAACTATCAGGAGTCACGATCGGTCTCTCGACCGAACCTCTCGTCACGACCGCCCGCGGCGGTTCGCCATCCGATCATCAACGACTTTTCGAGAGCATACCGGTCCCCCTTTGGGTCTTCGATCTAGCGACGCTTCGCTTCCTCACCGTCAACGATGCCGCGATCAGCCAGTACGGCTTCGGTCGCCGAGACGTGCTCCACCAAACGCTGTTAGACCTCGCGTCTCCTGAGGCCGTACCGATTCTCCGGGAAAAACTACTATCGGCGAGCGTGGATCGCGTCGACATCAGTACTGCCGGAATCCAGCGCCTTCGCCGCCGTGATGGTGGCGTGGTCGAGGCCGAAGTAACGCTCCAGGCCCTTTCCTGGTCCGGCCGTCCCGCCGGTCTCTTGGCGGCCCTCGACGTCACTCACCGCGGGAGTCACACATCATTTCCGCAACGCCGCTACGATGATTTTAGCGCCACGTTCGAACAAGCCCCCGTCGGTTTCGGCCATGCCGCACTTGATGGCCGATGGCTCCGCGTCAACCAACGCTTTTGTGAGCTCGTCGGCTACTCGCGTCAAGTACTCCTAACACGGACGTTCCAAGAAATCACCTACCCGCCAGATCTCGAGCCCGACCTTGTTCTCCTCCGGCAGTTGGTCTCCGGAGATCTCGCGACCTACGAGCTCGAAAAACGCTACGTCCGCCAGGATGGAACGCTCCTCTGGGTTCACGACACCGTTTCACTCGTCCATGAGGCAACGGGGAGCCCGGATTATGTCCTTCGCGTCGTCGAGGACATTTCCCGCCGAAAGGGAGCGGACGCGGAGCGGGAGCGCCTCACGGCTCGACTCGACGCAGAGAGAACGCTCCTGCAGGCGGTGCTCCAACAACTGCCGGTCGGAGTGACGATCGTCGAGGCGCCGTCCGGCCAAGTCGTGCTGAATACGGCCCACGTTGACCCCCCAAGCCGAGACCCCAAAACCTCGGGCCAAAGCGCCAACGTCGGAGGACCGGCGAGACCTGTTCACCCCGACGGCCGACCATACGAGCCCGCGGATCTTCCGTTGATGCGCGCCATCGCCTCGGGTGCCGTCGTCACCGGTGAGGAGATCGCGTTTCAACTCCCCGACGCCGCAATTGCCTCATTTCGCGTCAACGCCGCACCGGTTCGGGACCCGGACAACCGCGTCATCGCCGGTGTCGCTACGTTCGACGACATCACCAGCAGCAAGCGGATCGAGGCCCGGCAGCGAATTCTCGTCGAGGCGAGCGCCATCCTGTCATCCATTTGGGACGACGAAACGACCCTTGCCCGCGTCGCTCACCTGGCCGTGCCAGCGCTTGGCAATCTCTGCATGATCGATCTCCTCGACGAGGAAGGCAGCCTCCGCCGGTTGGCGGTTGCCCATGACGCGCCTGAGTGCGAAGCCCTGATCTGGGAACTTGACCGGCAGTATCCCGCGTTCGCTAGCGCATTTCCCGGAGTCTCCGACGTTCTCCGCGGCGCTGGATCCAACGTCTGCTCAAATCTGCCTAATGCGGCGCTCGACACAACACCTCACGGGCGCGCGTACCGGGACGTCATCAAGAGTTTGGACCTTCGGTCGTCCACCTCGGTTCCGCTTGTCGCCGGCGCCAAGACCCTCGGCGTCTTCACCTGTGCTGTCGCCGTTGCGAGCAATCGTCAGCAACGAGAGGACGTACCCGTCCTCGAACAGCTCGGCCACCGTGTGGCGGGCGCCGTCGACAACGCTCGGCTCTACGCGTCGGAGCGTCGTGCCCGGAAGTATGCCGAACACGTTGCCGGCTATATTTCGCGACTTCAAACCGTCACCGCCGCCCTCGCCGAGATCCTATCGCCCGAGCAGGTCGCCATGATCGTCGTTGAGCAGGCTGTGGCCGCCCTTGACGCCGCGGCCGGCTCGATGGCTCGTCCCGCCAATGACGGCATATCCATCGAAATCATCCACTCCGTCGGCTATCCCGATGATGTCATCGCCGCCTGGCGCAGATTTCCCGCGACAGCGCCGGTGGCGTTAGCGGACGCCATTCGGACCGGCGATCTGATCGTCCTTCGCTCGCCGGCGGAATTAATTGACCGGTATCCCCAATTGGCGCCCGCGATCTCATCCCGTGGTCATCAGGCAATAGCCGCCGTGCCCCTGACCTCGGATGGTCGGGTCCTTGGTTCCATCGGCCTCAGCTTCGCCAATCCTCGTCCATTCGATGCGGACGACCAAGCCTTTCTCGTTGCTCTGGGTCAACAGGGCGGCCAGGCCATCGCCCGGGTCCAGCTCTACGAGGCCGAGCGACGAGCCCGCGATGAAGCGGAAGCGGCCGAGCAGGCCGCTCGCCGTGAAGCGGCTCGCCTGGCGACCCTTGCCCAATCCTCGCGCGCGTTTGCCGAAGCCGGTCTCGATTTCCAAAGCGCCCTCAACGCCGTCGCTCGAATTACCGCGGAGCAAACGGGTGACTGTTGCATCGTCCGCCTCTTGTCACCGGATGAAAAATGGGCCGAGGTCGCCGCGATCCATCATCCCAATCCTGATCTTCTCGCCGCGGCGCGCGTCATCGTTCGCACCCAACCGGCCTCCCAGGGTTTCTCGGCGGAGGTGCTTCGCACGGGCCGAGCGCTACTCCTGCCCGAAGTGCCACCGGAGCGGTTACGCCTCGTCGTTGAGCCAGACGCCTGGTCCGTTCTCGATCACTACCATATCCACAGTCTGCTCGTCGTTGCCCTCCGCGCCCGCGATCGAGTGATTGGCACCCTCGCGCTCCTCCGCTCGACCTCGAATCGTCCCTTCACGCGTGAGGACGAAGCCTTCCTCCAGGACCTTGCCGATCGCGCCGCGCTGGCGATCGACAACGCCCGGCTCTACCGCGAAGCCCAAACTGCCCTCGCCGCCCGTGATGAGTTTCTCTCGATGGCGGCCCATGAGTTGCGAACTCCCATCACCAGTGTCAAAGGCTATGCGCAACTGCTGCTCCGGTCGGCGGAGCGCAATGCCCTTGCGCCGGAGCGCACCGCTGAGTTCCTCCACGCCATCGATGACGCGGCCGACCGCTTACGAACGCTTGCCGACGATCTCCTCGATGTCTCCCGGATCCAAATGGGACACCTGCCGTTGCGACCGCGCCCAATCGACCTCGCTGATCTCGCGGCGGTCGTCGTTACCCGCTACCATGCCCTGCTCGGCGACCGCCATCCGCTGACAATCGACGTCAGCCCCCAGCCCACGTTCATCAGCGTAGACCCGGACCGCACCGAACAGATCCTGAACAACCTCATCGACAACGCCGCTAAGCACTCGCCTGAGGGGACACCGATCACCCTCTCCCTTGCTCCCAAGGACAGTGGTGTCCTGCTCACTGTCAGCGACAGTGGCACCGGTCTCCAACCTGGCGAAGCGGAGTCCATCTTCGAACCGTTCCACCGCGGTTCCAACGCCCTCCGCGACAGCCTGCCTGGCCTCGGTCTCGGCCTTTACATCTGTCGCGGCATCGCCGAACGTCACGGCGGCCGGATCTGGGCAACCAGCCCCGCTGAAGGCTGCGGCGTCGCCGTCCATCTCTGGCTGCCACCGGTCCCTCCCGACGCAGCCGCGTGAGCGGGGAATCGTTTCGCGCGATCATCACCCTTCAATAGTTCGATCTCCAAACGTTCAGCGACGATTTAGATCCGTACCGCGAACCCCCTGATCAACCACTCCGGTTGCGGCGGCGGGTGTGCCTCCCTCATCGCTGTTCAACTCGCGCGCCCGAGGCGAAGGCGCCGAGACGGCAAGCCGGCCGTCCATCATCGAGACCGCCGGACCCGGCGGGTATCGCTCCGGCGGCCCAAAGCAAACCGCGTTCAACACCGCCGGTCGTCACGCAAACTTGCCATCACCGGTCCAATCTGGCATCCTCTCATCCGGCGACTCGGGACTGGGAGCGCGGAGCCATCAGTTCATCACTGCGGCCACCTCGATCCACGTTCCACACCGAGGTCATGCTCGAACGCCCTAACGTCAGGGCCCTCGCCGTCCGCTCCCGCAGTGCGGACTCCCCGCGGAGGATTCGTGCTCGCCCATAGTCGTTTCATCTCCCAACAACCCACCATCCCTCATAGTCCCGGTCGTCAGCCGTCCCTGACGGGATCGCCGTTCCTACCTGTTGCCACCGCGATCGCCGCGGCATGATGGCTATTCGGCTCGCTGCGCGATCGGTCCGGCGGGAGGGGCCCGTCCCGTTCTCAACAGAGTGGATCGAGTCGCCAGACCCCCCACAGCCGCGACGGCGTCGTGTGCCGGTCCCTTCCTGGCTCCCCGGCGAACGCATCGTGAGTGCGATCCTCGTCTTGCTCCTGACCGCCTCGACCGCTCTGATCGCCACCGGCACCATCGCTCGTGGCGATCGCTCCGCCTCATCGAGCACGACCGGCGAGGTGAGTCAGCCGCCCGCCTCAGCGCTCCTTGCCCCCACCATTCCTTCCACCCTGACGGCTCCGCGGACAGCCACCCTCCCCCTCATCACCTCCGCCAACACGACGCCACCCGTCGGCGGCGCCGCTGATCCGAGTCCGACCCCAGGCTTCGCCCACGCGCCGAATCTCGGCTCCCCGACCGCGGCTCATGTCACTCTGCCCTCGACCGGCGACCTGCTCCCGACTTATCGCATCGTTACATTCTACGGCCATCCCCACGACGAGCACATGGGTGTCCTCGGTGAATACTCGATGAAAGAGATCAGAGACCGCGTCCTTGCCGAGGCCGCGAATTACCAAGCCGCTGATCCAAGTCGACCTGTCATCCCAGCCTTTGAGCTGATCTCAACCGTCGCCCAGCCAACCGCTGGCAGTGACGGCACCTATATTCTCAATACGGACCTTCCAACGTTGACCGAGTATGTTGATTACGCTGGAGCAAACGACATGCTCGTTTTCCTCGACCTCCAGATCGGCCGCGGGACGGTCGCTAGTGAGATCGAAAAGGTTCGACCGCTCTTGGAGCGACCGAATGTCCACCTCGCCCTCGACCCGGAGTTCGCGATAGCCGAGGGCGAGATTCCCGGCGACTCCATCGGCTCCCTCGATGCCGCCAGCATTACCTACGCCCAGCAAACCCTCGCCACACTCGCCGCCGATAACGGACTTCCTCCTAAGATCCTGATGGTGCACCAGTTCCGAGAAGACATGATCGTTAATAAAAACCAGCTCGCAGCCGTCCCCGGCGTCCAACTCGTCATCGACGCCGACGGCTATGGCGCGCCGATCCTCAAGACCGATGTCTACAACATCCTGGTCCGCGACGAGCCCGTCGAGTTCGGCGGCATCAAGCTCTTCTACAAGCAGGACAAGCCGCTCATGAGCGCCGAAGAAATCCTCGCCCTGAATCCACCCCCCGATGTCATCGTCTATCAGTGACATCAATCTTAATCCTCGGATCGAACGCCGTTAGCTCGTAGCTCACAGCTGATCGCTCATCGAAGGGGTGCCAGATGCTCGGCTGGGGGCTCATCGGGGCAAGCACGATCGCCCGCGAGCACATAATCCCCGCGATCAACAGCCAGACCGATAGTCGCGTCGTGACGGTGACTGGAACCGACCCGACGCGTGTGGCGCGCTATGCCCACGAGCAAGGAATCCCTCGCGCATTCGACTCGGTCGCCGCCCTCCTCGCCGATCCCGCCGTTGATATCGTCTATATCAGCACCACCAACGACCGGCACTACGATCCGGCTCTCGCCGCCGCCGCCGCCGGGAAGCACGTCCTCTGCGAAAAGCCGCTGGCTTTGAGTCTCGATCAAGCCAGGCAGATGATTGCGGTCTGCAATTCCGCCGGCGTCGTTCTCGGCACGAACCATCATCTTCGCAACGCCGTGACTCACCGCGCGCTCCGCCAGTTGCTCGCCGACGGCGCCATCGGCACCCCCCTCGCCGCCCGCGTCTTCCACGCCGTCCACCTTCCGCCCCGTCTCCAGGGCTGGCGCGTCGATCGACCCGATGCTGGTGGCGGCGTCGTCCTCGACATCACGGTCCACGACGCCGACACTCTCCGCTTCGTCCTCGCCGACGAAGTCGCCGAGGTCACCGCCTTGACGGCGAACCAGGGAATGGCATCCTCCGAACTCGAAGACGCGGTGATGGGCGCGATGCGTTTTCGCGGCGGCGTCCTTGCGCAGTTCCACGACGCCTTCACCATTCCCCACGCGCACACTGGGTTCGAGATCCATGGCAGCGACGGATCCCTCTACGGGGTAGACGTCATGACCCAGGCGCCCCAAGGCACAATCACCCTCCGCCGGGACGGCAACGACGAGCTCATCGACCCCGGCCCGCACGAAGACCTTTACGCTCGCTCGGTCCGCCTCTTCAACGCCGCGGTCAGCGTCGACGGACAACCAGCCGCTACCGGTGAAGACGGTTTCCGCTCGCTGGCGATCGCCCTCGCCGTCCGCGAGTCCGCCCTGACAGGACGCGCCGTCCCAGTCGAAGAGCTATGAGCCCCTCCCGCCAACCAGCCGTCGAACTCGCGGCACCATTCATGTCCACCTCGTCAGTCCGCGGCGAATCCTTCCCAGGTAACCACGTATGACCGCTCGTCCCTCCAAACTGCGAACTCTGGAAGCAGCTGCCGCGCTCATCCCGAGCGATTCGACCATCTCCATCAGCTCATCCAGCGGCCTCGGCTGTCCGGACGCCATGCTCGGCGCCATCGGCGCACGCTTCCGCGACACCGGCCAGCCCCATGGGCTCACCACAATCCACCCCATCGCCGCCGGCGACATGTACGGCATCGCCGGCATCGACCACCTCGCCGCCCCCGGACTGCTCAAGCGGGTCATCGCAGGCAGTTACCCCAGCGGCCCCTCGTCAATGCCGTCGCCCAAAATCTGGGCGATGATCGACGCAAACCAGATTGAAGCCTACAACCTGCCGAGTGGCGTCCTCTTCCACATGCACGCCGACGCCGCCGCCGGTCGCCCCGGCATCCTTACCCAGGTCGGTCTCGACACCTTCGTCGACCCTCGCCGCCAGGGCGGCCGAATGAACGCGCTGACGACGGAGGATCTCGTCCGCGTCGTCGATTTCGACGGCCAAGAGTGGCTCTATTACCGGACCATTCCCGTCGACGTCGCGATCGTTCGGGGCACCACCGCCGACGAATGGGGCAACGTCTCCATGGAGCGCGAAGGCGCGTACCTCGGCGCCCTCGATCAAGCCATGGCGGCCCGCGCCAACCGGGGTCTCGTCATTGCCCAGGTCTCCCGCCTCGCCGCCGCCGGCTCGCTCCCTCCCCAACAGGTTCGCATTCCCAGCACGCTGGTCGACTACGTCGTCCTCGCGCCCGATCAATTGCAGACCACCCAGACCGTCTATGACCCCGCGATCAGCGGCGAGACCCGCCAGCCGCCAGCCGATTTCGCGCTGGCACCCTGGGGAACCGATAAAGTCATCGCCCGCCGGGCGGCGATGGAGCTTCGCGCGGGCGACGTAGTCAATCTCGGGTTCGGCATTTCCGCCCTCGTCCCGCGCATCCTCCTCGAAGAGGGTCTCGGCGACGCCGTCACCTGGGTCATTGAGCAGGGAGCCGTCGGCGGCGTGCCGCTCCTCGGGTTCCAGTTCGGCTGCGCCGCCAACGCCCAGGCGATCCTCCCCTCCCCCGCCCAGTTCACGTACTTCCAGGGCGGCGGCTTCGACCGCGGCTGCCTCTCCTTCCTCCAGGTCGACGCCGATGGCAACGTCAACGTCTCTCGCCTCGCCGCTCTCCCGCACGTCACCGCCGGCGCCGGTGGCTTTATCGACATCACCGCGCGCGCTCGCCACCTCATCTTCAGCGGCTACTTCACCGCCGGCGGGCTCAAGCTCGAAATCGCCGATTGCGCCCTCCACATCCTCCAGGACGGCGCCGTTCCCAAATTCGTCCGCGCCGTCGAACACGTCACCTTCAGCGGCCGCATGGCCCGCCAGCGCGATCAACAGGTGACCTACGTCACGGAGCGGTGCGTCCTGCGCGTTGACCTGGACGGTCTCGTCGTCACCGAGATCGCCCCCGGTATTGACCTCCAGCGCGATGTCCTTGACCGCGTCGAGTTTCCCCTTCACGTCAGTCCAGACCTGCGACCGATGGACCCCCGCCTCTTCCATCCCGAGCCGATGGAACTCGTCCTCGCCGATCCCGCCCCGGGGCACGGGACGACCTGATCCCGGTCGGGTATCCTGACGCGGTTTCAACGGCCCTTGCCCGTGCAAACCGCGTGGTCCCAATCCTCGTTAGGTTAAATCGTCCGATCGCGACGCACCGCCGTCGGAAGAGCCCAGTCCAACACGTCAAGCGCCACCGGCGTCAAGCAGACTCATTAGCCACGCGGAGAGACGCGCTATGGATCAACCGCAGGCCTTGGTCGCCCTCACCCCACATGAAGCCCGCACCGCCGCCGCCCTCTTCGACCGCCTCTTCCCCGCCGACGACGCCGGGCCGGCCGCCTCCGAGATCGGCGTCGTCGCCTTTCTCGATCGCGCCCTCGCTGGCCCCTACGCCGATCAACGCGAATCCTACCGCGTTGGGCTGGCCGCCCTCGATCGCGCCGCCCTCGACCGCGCCAGTACCCCGTTCGCCGCCCTGCCCCACGCCGACCAGAACGCCCTCCTCTCGGACCTTGAGCGAGGCCATCTTTCTGATTGGCGGATTCCCCCACAGCAATCGTTTTTCGAGACGTTACGCGCCCACCTTCAAGAGGGTCTCTTTTCCGATCCCGCCTACGGCGGTAACCGCGACAAGCTCGGCTGGCGCACCCTCGCCCATCCCGGTATTTGGCTCGAAAACTCGGCCGAGGAAAACCTGTCCGAGGAGCCCGTGACGAAGGGCGGCGTCATTCAGTCGCTCGCCGATGTCGGCTACTCCCTCACCTCCCCTTCCAGCTCCCCCGATCCTATCCCCGGCTACGATCCCCAACGCGGCACCGAACCCCCGACAACCAGTGCCGATGTTATCCTCGTCGGGATGGGCGGAGTCGGCGGCTTCCTCGCCCCCATCCTCACCCGGGCCGGCCTCCGCGTCGTCGGCCTCGAAGCCGGGCCCTGGCGGCAACCTCGCGACTTCCTTCCAGACGAGCTGGGATCGACCTACTACTGCCGTGGCAACATGGGTCCGAAGTTCCTCGATGAAACGCCTCGCTGGCGCCGTGCCCCCGGCCAACCAACCCAGGATCTGACCTTTTCCCTCGGCCGCATGATGAATGGTGTCGGCGGCTCCATCGCCCACTACGGCGGCTGGCTCCGCCGCTACCACCCGCATCATTTGCGGTCGCGCTCCCACGCCCTCGAACGGTGGGGTCCCGCAAGCATCCCCGAAGGCTGCACGCTCGCCGACTGGCCCGTCACCTACGACGAGCTCGAGCCCTACTTCGTCCAGGCCGAGCACATCGTTGGCGTCACCGGCGACGCTCAAAATCCGTTCGTCCCACGCAGCGCCCCCTATCCCCTCCCTTCGCTCCGCCCCTACCGCATGGGCGAGCTTCTCCGTCAAACCACTGAGGCGATGGGCCTCCACCCCCACATGACCCCGGTCGGCATGACGAGCCAGCCGTACAACGGCCTCCCCGAGATGACCTACACCGCCTGGAACAACGGCTTCGGCTCCTGGACCGGCGACAAGTGGCACCCTGCCCTGACCAGCGTTCCCCAGGCCTTCGCGACCGGAAATCTCGACCTCCGAACCCATTGTCGCGTCACCCGTGTCCTTACCAACGCTGACGGTCGTGCCACCGGCGTCGAGTACGTCGACGCGCTCGGCCACCAGCATCTCCAGCACGCCGGCACCGTCATTCTCTGCGCCTACACGTTCGAGAACGTCCGGCTCCTCTTCCTCTCCGCCGACGCGAAGCATCCCGAGGGACTCGGCAACAACACCGGACAGCTCGGCAAGAACTTCATGGCCAAAATGTTTCCCCATGTCGATGGCACCTTCCCCGGCATCTACTTCAACCGCCACACCGGTCCCGCCGCCCAGGCGATGGTCCTGGATGACTTTCTCGCCGAAGAGTTCGACGCCTTCTCCCACGGCTTCCTCGGCGGCGCCACCCTCGGCGCCGAAAATCAATTCCTCCCCATCCAGATCAGTCGCGAGACCCTTCCTCCCGACGTTCCCCGCTGGGGAGCGGGCTACAAAGCCCACCTCCGCCAGTGGCAGCACTGGGCCGTCGTCCGTATGCAACCGGAAGCCCTCCCCTACGAGGTCAACACCCTCGACCTCGACCCGCACCATCGCGATCGGAGCGGCCTTGGCCTCCCCGTCATTCGCGTCACCTACGAGCTGCAGCCGAATGACCTGCGTCTCGGCCACTGGATGGCGACGAAATGCGAGGAGATTCTGCGAAACATGGGCGCCGCCAAGACCTGGCACGGTCCCCAATTCACCGGCGCCGGCAGCTCCCACGACGTCGGCGGCTGCCGGATGGGCACCGACCCCTCCACCAGCGTCGTCGATGTTGGTCTGCGCGTGCACGACACCCCCGGCCTCTACGTCTTTTCCGGCGCCACGTTTCCCACCTGCCCCGGAATCAACCCCACCATGACCCTCTGGGCCCTCTGCCTCCACGCCGCCGACCGGCTCATCGACCGCCTTCGGTCCGGTGAGGAGCGATAACCGTGAGCCACGCACCATCCGCGGAACCTCGCCTCCTCGTCGAGAACGACGGTCCGCTCGTTTCCCTTACGCTCAATCGCCCTGCCAAGCTGAATGCCATCGACCCCGTCATGCTCCAGGCGCTTGACGACGCGCTCCAGGAAATCGATCGCGACCCCTCGATTCGCGTCCTCCTCCTCCTCGCTTCCGGCGAGCGGGCGTTCTCCGTTGGCGCCGATATCCACGCCTGGGCCGCCCTCGACCCGCTCGATATGTGGCGCTCCTGGGTCCGCCTAGGTCACCGCGTCTTCGATCGCCTCGCCTCGCTGCGTCAGCCCACCATCGCCGTCATCAATGGCTACGCGTTCGGCGGCGGCCTGGAGCTCGCCCTCGCGACCGATCTGCGTCTCGCCGCTGACTATGCCGAGTTTGCCATGCCCGAAACGACCATCGGTACCCTTCCCGGCTGGGCCGGCACCCGCCGCCTCCCCGATCTCATCGGTGTCTCCCGCGCCAAGCAGATGATCCTGACCGGCGCCCGTCTCGATGCCGTCACCGCCGAGCGCTGGGGACTCGTCAACGAGGTCACTCCCGCGCCCGATCTCCGTCAACGCGCCGCCGACCTCGCCCACACCATCGCCGCCAATGCGCCCGTCGCCGTCCAGCTCGCCAAGGCCGTCATCGACGGCGCTCCCCCAACCCTCGAAGCGATCGCAGGCGCCCTCGCCGCCACCACCGCCGACGGCCGCGAGGGCCCGGCAGCTTTTCGCGCCAAGCGTCCTCCGACCTTCGAGGGCCACTAATTCGCGCCACATTCCACCCGCTTCCACAACGCTCGGGAGCCGTTCCATTCGCGGCCCGGCACCGTCAGTCCCCCATCAGCCGCTCCGATACTCCTAGGAGGCTCCCAATGGCGTCACCCGATTCGTCCCTGCCAGCGCTCGCGGCGCGCGCTGAGACCGCCCTCGACTTCGCACAGCGCCAGGTTCGATCGCTCATCACGACCCATCCCGACTACTTCCCTCTCTTCACTGAGGGCGGCAAATGGCGTCATGAGAAAGAGGCCTGGACGAATTGGTGTGAAGGCTTCCTCGGTGGCATGATCTGGATTTTCGCCCGCCGCACCGGCGATCCGTTCTGGCGCGAGCGCGCCGAGCATTACTCCCGCCTGATCGAGGAACGCCAGCACGACCGCGAAGTTCACGATCTTGGCTTCCTCTTCTGGTCAACCTGGAAACGTTGGTACGATCTGACCGGCGATTCCGCCGTCAACGACGTCGTCATTCGGGCCGGGCGCACCATGGCGCTCCGCTTCAACCCGCACGGCCGCTACCTCCGCTCCTTCGTCGCCCCCGAAAGCACCTTCATCGACATCATGATGAACGTCGGCATCCTCTTTTATGCCGCCTCCCAGACCAACGATCGCGACCTCCTTCGCATCGCCACCGACCACTGCCTGACTACCCGCCGCTACCTCGTCCGCGGCGACGCCAGCACCGCTCACGAGGCCATCTTCAATCCCGAAACCGGCCTGTTTCTCCGCCAGTCCACGCACCAGGGTTGGCGCGACGACTCCTCCTGGGCGCGCGGCCAGACCTGGGCCCTCTACGGCTTCGGCACGGCCTACCGCCTCTCCGGCGATATCCGCTTCCTCGACACTGCCCAGCGCTGTGCCGATTTTTATCTCGATCGCACACCCGCTGGCGCCGTTCCTCCCAACGATTGGGAGGAGCCCGATCCCCTCGTCCCCTACGAGAGCTCAGCCGCCGCGATCGCCGCCAGCGGTCTCTTTCAACTGGCGGCACTCACCCGCGACGAATCACGCGCCACCCGCTATGACACCGCCGCCCGCCAGACCCTCTTCACCCTCTGCACGCCCGATTTTCTCGCGATCGAGACACCCGGTTGGGAGGGTATTCTCAAGCACGGCACCTATCACCAGCGCAATCGACTGGGCGTCGACGAAAGCGTCATGTGGGGCGAGTACTTCTTCCTGGAGGCGCTCGACAAGCTCCTCGGCGCCCCTCCTGCCGCCTGACTCCGCCTACGTCCTCTTCTCCTCCCAACCCGCGACGACCGCCTCATTGCCACACTGCTTGACGCGCTGCGCTCGGCCGTGTATAAGCCCGCAGGTTCCGGGTCCAGCCCAATCAACTTGGATCTGAACCGGTTTCACCGTGATGACCGGTCCCGCGGACCAGAAGTCGAGCGATGTCGCTCGATCTATCAACCGACGCAGGAGGAAGAAACGATGCCAGGGAAAACGACCCCGACCCGCGATCTCGTCAACGCCGCGCTCGCCCACCGCTCGTCTCGCCGCGAAACCCTCAAGCAGGCGGCAGCCCTCGGTTTGAGTGCCCCGTTGCTTGGTCTCCTCGGCACGTCCGGTGTCTCCGCCCAAGCGACACCAAGCGCGGCCACCGGCAAGCTCGAAATCTTCTCCTGGTGGACCTCTCCGGGCGAAGCACCCGCCCTCGAAGCCCTCTTCAAGGCCTACAGCGCTCAGTACGCCGGTGTTAAAATCGTCAACGCCGCCGTCGCCGGCGGTGGTGGCGGCGCTGCTCAAGCCGTTCTCCAAACCCGCCTTCAAGGCAACAATCCCCCCGATTCCTGGCAGACCCACATCGGTCACGAGCTCTTCGACCAATACGTCTCCGCTGACTATGCCGATCCCATCACCGACCTCTACGATAGCCAGGGCTGGCGCGACGTCGTGCCGGAGGATCTCCTCGCCCAGGTCACCAAAGACGACCAGCTCTACGCCGTCGCCGTCGGCGTCCACCGGGGCAACGGTTTTTGGTACAACAAGAAGGTGGTCGCGGACGCCGGCGTCACCGTCGGCGACACCCTAACCCTCGACGACTTCTTCAAAGCCGCCGACACCTTCAAGGCGAAGGGGATTCCCGCCCTCGCACTCGGCAGCAAGGATTCGTTCGTCGGTCCCCAGACGTTTGAGAACACCCTGCTCGGCGCCATCGGTCCCGAGAGCTACAACAAGCTCTTCGCCGGTGACCTCGGTTGGGACGACCAGTCAGTCAAGGACGCCATGACCTCGTTCGCCAAAATGCTGGATTACGTCAACTCCGACCACCCCGCGCTGACCTGGGATGGCGCCGTCGATCTTGTCATCCAGGGCAAAGGCGCATTTAACTCGATGGGCGATTGGGCGTATGGTGAGTTCGTCGCTAAAGATGTTACCGACAATATCGGCTGGGTCAGCCACCCCGGCAGCCAGGGGGCCTTCGTCCTCGTCGTCGACTGCTTCACCCTGCCCAAGGGCGCCCCTGACGCCGAGAACGCCCGCAATTGGCTCCAGGTGATCGGGACCAAGGAGGCCCAGGAAGCCTTCAACCCGCTCAAGGGCTCGATCCCCGCCCGGACCGATGTCGACAAGACGAAGTTCTCGAAGTACCACCAGTGGTCGATGGCCTCCTTCGCCAAGGACGCGCTCGTCCCCTCCGTAGCTCACGGCGAGGCCGCCTCACCGCAATTCAAGCAGACCATGTACGACGCCACCGCCACCTTTATCGTCGACAAGGATGTTGACGCCTTCTCCCTGGCCCTTGTCGACGCCGCCCAATCGGACGCCTAAGCGGAACGGCACCGCCGACGAGAAATGGGCATACCACGGAGCGGGAGGGCAACCTTCCGCTCCACCCTATCCACCCTCGTGGTTGGCCGCGGCGTAGCCCCCCGCCAGTAACACCGGCAAGGACGACCGTAAATGGCAACCGCCACCCGAGCCACCCCGTCGGCCGGCGCTGATCGGCGCGCCGCGGCCTCACGCGGCCTCTCGATCGAGCGCTTCCTGCCGTCGACCCTCCTTGCCCCGTCCGTTATCGCCTTGTTCGTCTTCGTCTATGGCTTCATCGGCTTCACGATCTGGGTCTCGCTCTCGAACTGGCGCACGAACCGGCGCGACCTCTCGCTTCACCACCCGCTCCTCGGAACCTATCAGACGCTCTTCTCGCAAACCCGATTCCAAATCGATCTCCGCAACACCTTCGTCTTCACCGTGATTTTCCTCGCGCTCTCGGTCGGCGGCGGCCTCATCCTCGCCATCCTTCTCGATCGCAAAATCTTTGGTGGCGGCTTCTGCCGGAGCGTCTTTCTCTTCCCCTACGCTCTCTCCTTCATTACCACCGGCGTCGCCTGGCGCTGGATCTTCAACCCCGAAACGGGCGTCAATCTCCTCTTTCAACAAACCGGCTTCAACGGCTTGCTCGAGCGCCTCGGCGCGGGGCCCGTCAAACCCGGCTGGATCACCGACCCCGCCGTCGTTTGGCGTGTGAACGGCGCCCTCCAGCGCGTCCTCCCCTTCACGTCGGTTATCCATGCCAAGCTCGGCATTCCCCTCGCGTTGATCCCCGTCACCATTGCCGCCGCCTGGCAGCTCTCCGGTTTCGCTATGGCCATGTACCTGGCCGGTCTCGGCACCATCTCCCACGAGTTGCGGGAGGCCGCCGCGCTCGACGGCGCCAGCGAGTGGCAGCTCTACCGCCATGTCATCATTCCGCTCCTCAAGCCGATTACGATCAGCACCTTAATCATCCTTGGCCATGTCTCCCTCAAAATCTTTGACCTCATCTTCGCCATGACCGGCAAGGGACCCGGTTTCGCCACCGATGTCCCCGGCATCTACGTCTTCGACAAGATGTTCGGCGCCCAGCAATACAACCTCGGCGCCGCCGCCTCCATCGTCATGCTCATTCTCGTCTCGGCCGTCATCGTCCCCTACCTCGCCCGCCAGCTTAAGGAGTTGTAGGCATGGCGCTCGCCGCTTCGGACGCCACGTTTCCCTCTCCGACCGCTCGCCGGCGCCGGGGCTTCGGCCACTATCTAGTCATCGCCCTCCTGATGGCGGCGATGGCCTTCTACCTCATGCCCATTTACGTCATGGTCGCCAACGCGCTCAAGAACAAGTCGTACATGACCCTCGACGATATGTGGAAGCTTCCCCGTGACTTCTCCGGCGGCGGCTTTCGGGTCGCCTGGGAGGCACTTCGGCCGAACCTTTGGAACAGTTTTCAGATGGTCATTCCCGCGACGTTCTTCTCCTCCCTCCTTGGTGCCGTCAATGGCTACATCTTCTCCAAGTGGAAGTTTCGCGGCTCCGATCTCATTTTCACGTTGGTCCTCTTCGGCATGTTCATTCCCTACCAGAGCATCCTCATCCCCCTCATCCAGACGCTCCAAAGACTTGGGCTCTACGGCCATTGGTACGGTCTGATCCTCGTCCACGTCATCTACGGCATCCCCATTACCTCCTTGATCTTCCGCAACTACTTCGCCAATGTTCCCAACGAGCTCGTCGAAGCCGCCCGTATCGACGGTGCCGGTTTGATCGAGATTTTCCGCCGGATCATGCTTCCCCTCGCCGCCCCGGCCTTCGTCGTCGTCGGCATTTTCCAGTTCACCAACATCTGGAACGACTTCCTGTTCGGCGTTACCGTCGTCTTTGACCCCGCCAATCAGCCGATTACCGTCGCCCTCAACAACCTTTCTGGCACCAACTCCGTCGACTGGACCGTCGTCATGGCCGGTGCCGTCCTCGCCGCGCTCCCGACCGCCATCATCTATATCGCGCTTGGTCGCTTCTTTATCCGCGGTCTCCTCGCCGGGTCCATGAAAGGCTAGCGCCGCCCCAGCTCGGTCCATCTGCCGAACCGCGGTTTCGCCGACTATCGCAGTCCGTCCTTCTCAGCCGTCGACTTCGTAGCGGCCCCCGGTCGTGACCCGGCGCTTCTCACCAACCGCACTATGAGGAAACATTCAGCCCATGTCCGCCTCACCCGCCTACGACATCATCATCATCGGCACTGGCGCTGGCGGCGGCACCCTCGCCTATGGCCTCCGCGACTCGGGCGCCAAGGTGCTCATCCTCGAACGCGGCGACTTCCTTCCCCAGGAACCCGAAAACTGGAGTCCCGAGGCGGTCTTCAGGCAGAACCGGTACAAGACCAGCGAGCTCTGGCACGACGCCAACGGCGGATCGTTCCAGCCCGGCGTCCACTATGTCGTCGGCGGCAACACGAAGCTCTACGGCGCCGCTCTGCCGCGACTGCGCCAGGACGATTTCGACGACGTCGAGCACGCCGAAGGCGTCTCTCCCCGCTGGCCCATCACCTACGACCAACTCGAGCCCTACTACGCTCGCGCCGAGCGCCTCTACCTGGTCCACGGCCAGGCTGGCCTCGATCCCACCGACCCGCCCCGGTCTGGCCCGTATCCGTTTCCCCCAATGCCCCAGGACCCATATATGGCCGGTCTCACGACCCAGCTACAAGACCAGGGACTTCATCCCCACCCGCTTCCCCTCGGTCTCGACTATCGCCCTGGTGGCCGGTGCATTCGCTGCAAGACCTGCGACGCTTTTCCTTGCCGCGTTCTCGCCAAAGGGGACGCCGACGTCTGCGCCGTCCGGCCTGCCCTCGCGACCGCCGCCGTTGCGCTGCGCACGCGCTCGTACGCGAGACGCCTCCTCGTCGATGCCACCGGCCGTCAGGTGGTCGGCGTCGAGATCGACCATGCCAGCGAAAGGCTCGTCATCAAGGCCGGTCTTGTCATCGTCGCCTGTGGCGCTGTCAATTCAGCCGCCCTCCTTCTGCGCTCGACCTCCGCGCACCACCCAGCTGGTTTAGCCAATTCGTCGGGGCTCGTCGGTCGGCACTACATGGTCCACAACAATTCGGTGCTCATCGCGGTTCACCCCACCCGCCGCAACACCACCGTCTTCCAGAAGACAGTCGCCGTCAATGACTTCTATCGTGCCGGCATCGATCCCGATTTTCCCTTCCCGATGGGCAACCTCCAGCCCGTCGGAAAACTTCAGGCCGCGATGCTCGCTGGCGCCGCCCCCCGTGTGCTTGACCCCCTCCTTGGTGCCGCCGCCGCCCGCAGCGTCGACTGGTGGGTGATGTCGGAGGATCTGCCCGATCCCCTGAACCGGGTCACCCTCACCCCCACCAGTGACATCCGCATCCACTGGCGTCCCAACAACCTTCTCGCCCACGATCGCCTCATGCGCGCCGCCAAGCGCATGCTGCGCGACGCAGGCTACCCGCTCCTCCTCTCCCAGCACATGGGCATCGCGACGAACTCCCACCAATGCGGCACGCTTCGCTTCGGCACCGATCCCGAGACCTCGGTCCTCGACCCGCTCTGCCGCGCCCACGATCTCGATAACCTCTTCGTTGTAGACTCCTCCTTTTTCCCCTCCTCGGCCGCGGTCAACCCCGCCCTAACCATCGCCGCCCAGGCCCTTCGCGTCGCCGATCACCTCGCAGGACGCCCCGTCTCTCCGCCCTCGCCGCCATCACCCGCCGTCACCTCGCCCTGAACTGTTGGCTCGCTGTTCCGCCACACCCCAAGGCAGTGCGCTCCGCCCATCTGCTATACTATCCAAACGGAAGTATTGGATGGCACCCCTGTTATTCCGCATAGTCCCCCGATGAAGGATTCATTGATGACGACCCAAACCACGACCCGCCTCGACGCGTATCGCCAGCGACGGGACCACTATTTTGCCCACGACCCCGACTCGCCACTGGAGTCCTCCGACCGCGAGCACTTCGCCGGTCTTCTCTACTTTGCTGAGTCTCCAGCGCTCGCCTTCGAGGTCACCATCGACGACGCCGCGTCAGACGTCGGTGAGCAGGTTGATCTCCTTACAGTCGACGGCCAGGCCAAGCCCTTCGTTCGCGTTGGCCGCATCCATGTCCCCGTCGGTGATCAAGAGGTCACTCTGTCGGTCTTCAAAGACCTTGCCCGCGGCCGGTACTTCCTTCCCTTCCGCGACGGCACGTCCGGCCAGGAGACCTACGCCGGCGGCCGTTACCTCGACCCCCGTGCTCGCCCCGACGGCACCCTACTCGTTGACTTCAATTTCGCCTATAACCCCTACTGTGCGTACAGCGAGGGTTGGAGTTGTCCCATCCCGCCAGCAGAGAACGTCACCCCAGTCCGGATCGAGGCCGGCGAGCAAACCCCCGCCAGGAAACACCATCCCGATCATCGCTAACGTTGGCGCCGCCCGATCACTCCCCATGCCAAATCCGATTGACTGATGGCTGTTCTGCCGATACGACGGGGTCGGATTCCCCGCGATCGTCCATCGGGCGGACATGTCCTGGGCCGGACAGGGGTGAGATCCGTTCGGCGCGGTGGTCGCCAGGGATCCACAACCGTCGCCACCGCCTCTTGCTTGCCGCATGACGGTGCGTCGCGCCTCCCGGCATCACCAACTCGCCGGCGGGCTGGCCAGGGGTTCTCGTCTCGCCGTGATCGAACCGGGTTTCCGATAAGCGCGCTGCCCACGCAACCCGCGGCGCGCTGAACCATCGCCGTAGAACACTTTCGGCGCATGGCAGCGAAGCGGCCCTGTGACCGGCCCGCTGCGGATCACCCGCACCCCTGGTCGAACGGCGAGTTGGCGTTCGAGGATGGTGGAGACCGATGGCGGCTCACCCCACCGCTCGCCCTCGTCACCGAGATCGCGGCACAGCCGCCGCCGCGGGTCGCCGCGTTCACTTCGGACGGCGACCGCACCACCCACCGATGACCGCGAGCATTCGACAGCGTGTGCGTCTCAGGAGACCAGCGGCGAACGTGCGCGCCAGCCGCCCTTCACCGCCCGCAAAGAGCCGAGCGATGCCAGGGCACCTCGTGCCGCCGACGGCCGAACCCCCGCGAGCAAGCAGCTATCCTGAACCGACCGCCGCGCTGTCCACGACGGCGACCGGCCCAACTCTTCGATTGTTCAAATCTCAATGGTCGAGCCAGCTCAGTCGAGGGCCCGTGGTCGTTGTTGACGGCAGGCAGGATCAGCATGGACGGCATCCTCGCCCATCACCCCCGCTACAATCTTCATCGCCCCGGAGGATCTAAGCCGCTTGCCGAGGGCTGTCAGCACCCGGCCCCATAGCGCCTTACGCAATCAACCATGCGTGGAGGTCACGCGCCATGCGATCTACTGCGGCTTCGCCGGCAACAAACGCGCGACTCAGACATGCCCCCGTGGCCTCTCGCGCCCACCGGTAACGCGTCCGCCGCACTTCGACGTAGTGGCACGCATCAGGATTAAACCGCAGCTCGGCGAGAATCCAGCCATGGGCGCCGGCCTCAAGGAACAGCAACCTGCTCCCGTGCTGCCACGCGAACGGTGCTTTACCGCCCGGCTCGCTCGCCTCGCGCGGCTGCTGAAGCAGCGGTGCTCCCGCCCCCGCATCCGAATCTACCCGCGTCGCCGGCTTGTCCGACCACGGGCCACGCTCGTGCTCGGGCTTGCCCCCTGATTCCCTGGCCGGCGGGGTGTGTTGTGCCATCGTCGGGCCTCACGGGCGGTGGGGCCGTTTGCTCGACCCAAGCCGACGAACGCTGTCGGATAGCAGACCGTCCAACCGCCACCTTTAGTGACGGCACCCAACCATCAGGCGTCAGCTAACAAACGCTACCGGCGCCTTGGAGGAACGCATCGCCTGTCGCTCGTACCTACGAACGCAGCGTAGCACCGCCGGTTGTTCCCCTGCAAGTCAACGAGCCCTCCCCGGCAAGCAAGCCCGAAACCCGCCGCCACCCTCCTCCAAGAGGGAGCGCCCAGCACCTATCTTCTCGATCTACCTCCTCGACTCCACTTCCCAACAGAGAACCGCCCAACTAATCGTCAACCAACCCTTTGACAAGCTCTACCAGAACATATATTCTATCCGTAAGCGGCACCCATGGCATGATGGGCGGGCCTGGGCAGCGCCTGAATCTGCCCGGGGTGGCTCCCCGTCATCAGCTCCCCCGGCACTCACCCGGGTCACCCCGAGTCCCTCCCCGTCGTTCGGTAGCAGCCCCATCCCTGCCCGGACCGCGTATCGCGTCCCCCCCGCCGACCGCACCACTCGCCCCTTAAAGTTCTCCCCTCTCCCAGAATTGGGAGAGGGGTTGGGGGTGAGCGCCGTCCGGCGTCGTGTGGTTTGAGCGCGCGGGGCCGTCCGCACCCGTGCCGGCGGCCCGACCGCGAGGGTATCCAGTTTCCGTCGTCCATCGCTCTGAGACGAAAGCCGAGAACTGCGCCCCGCCACTCGTCTCTTGACTTCTGACTTCTGACCTCTGACCTCTGACCTCTGACTCCTACCTTCTCAGTCCTCAACCCCCACCACAACCGCTCCCCGCTCTGCGACCCGGCCGTCAATCGTCAGCGTGATCGCATAGGTCCCCGCTGGCCACGAACGACCATCGCCGAGGTCGAGGTGGAACTCGATCCAAACGTTTCGTTGATCATTGGCCGGAGTCATTGAACGACCGAGTTCCTTGATTTGCGTTCCGTTGTAGCTCCATGCCGCGGCAATCACAGTGCCCTTCTGCACCCGTCGGATCTGGGCCGTCGCGTACATCGCCCGAGTCTCGGTGGTAAAGGAACGAACCTCCGTCGTCGGTGCCTTCGTCGTAGGATCGACTCCAGTCGTCCAAATCACCGGACCGATCTCCGCAGCGGCGTCGCGAAAACCGGCTGGCCTGTCCACCGTGGAAGGGGCCGCTGGCGTCCCGGTCGTCGCGTCGTTGATGCCCCGGTTCGCGGACGTCGCGTCCACCAGCGACGCGTCGTTTCTCGTAAGGGATTTGACTGCGGTCGTCGAATGCAACGTATCGAGCCCACCTGCCGAAACCGATCCTGTCGCTGTAGCCGGCGGCTGTGAGGACGCCGCCGGCTCCATATGACCGGCCGAGCAGGCAGCTAACATCAGCAGTACCGGTACTACAAGCCAAACCATTGGCGCCGGTCGAAGGTTGCTCTGCCCGATGTTGCTCGCCCGTGCCAGCCGCCCGCCACAGACTGACCACATCCGCCGAGCGCCGATTCGCAGTTGATGGCCCCCGACAGTCAGCTTCTGGTTGGGAGTCATCGATACCCGATCGCCGCAACGCATCGATACTCCAGATGGAGTCCAGCCCGCCATCCGACTTCCTTAATCCATGGACAGCGCCATTTGCTTCGTCGCGGGTTCCCGCTTCCGGTGAGAAGCCGCTCACCGCCTAACGCAGGTCGCACCACGTACTCGCTCGTACCCTGAAACGGCTGACCTCTAAGCGCGTGGCGCAAACCTACCACCAAACTTTGCCCAAGCCCCGTCTCTCGATCGCGCTCCCGACGGCGGAAGAGAGATTGCTCGTCTCATCTACCGGAGCATTCCTCAAACCCTCCACCGCTCATTGTTGATGAGATCGTTGCCGCGAAGTGTACCGCCGACGTGGTCGGAAACCGTTTTCTCGATGTGCCAACGTGCAATCAAAACACGTCGCCTAGCCGACTCTCGCGGCCCGGCTCCCGATTCAAGGCTTCCAGGCCCTATGTGGGTGGTCCGCCAGCTCTCTCCCTGTCAACCAAAGCGATTGGAGCGCTAACCATTGGACAGGAACGCCGAGCCAGCGACGCTCCGCCGCCGCGTCAAGCGTCCGCACGCTCATATGCTTTCGATAAACGAGATGCTCGAGTCGACTCGTCCCCTTGACGCCATCGTCTCGATCGAACATGATGTACGTACACAGATGAGGACACCGCTGCATCGTTGTGAGGAGTGACGACAGGGCTCCCCGGATAGCGGTCTCGGAGACCGTGGGGTATGATGACCTCCCCTGGACGACCCGCTCGGGAAGATCAACCGGAAATGGGGACTGGTTGATCGCACCAACCTCCTGAAAGGGTCAACGCTGCGCGGCGGGAAGGTGTAGTCGTATGCAACGACATGGGGCTGGACTGCGATGAGCCGGCTGAATGACCTCTACGCGTTCCGCTTTCCGTTATTGCCGCTGAAGAATGTGGTCATCTTTCCCCGCAACGTCGTCACCCTCCTTGTCGGCCGCCCTCGCTCGATCCAAGCCGTCGAGGATGCCCTCGCTCGTGACCGCCGTCTCGTCGTTACCGCCCACCGCGACAGCGAGGTCGACGAGCCACGCGCCGAAGACCTGCATCAAGTCGGTGCTCTCGCCGCCATTCTTAGCGTCGAGCGCCAGCCAACCGGCGGAGTCCAGGTGGTATTGGAGGGCGTCAATCGCGTCCGCCTCAGCCAGTTCGACCAGAGCCGCGGCTTCTACACCGTCGCCGCCGACATTCTTCGTGAGCCTGACCCAACCGCCGCCGAGGCCCACGTGCTCATTGCCCACGTTCAAGAGCTGGCGTCCCGCTTCGGCGAAACGCGAGGTGCCCTCCCAACCGACGTTCAGGACATGGTGCGGCGCGCCACCGATCCCGGCCACCTTGCCGACCTCCTTGCCACCCAGCTCTTGCCTGACGTCGGACGCCGCCAGTCGCTGCTCGAACAGGTCGATCCTGTTCGCCGGCTCGAGCACCTCGCGATCCATCTCTCCGGCGAAATCGATGTCGCTGACCTTGAGCGAAAGATAAAGGATCGCGTCCGCGATCAGGTCGACAAGAATCAGCGCGAGTACTATCTGCGCGAGCAGCTCAAGGCGATCCACGACGAGCTCGGGGGCGAAGGTGGCAACGAGATTGAGGTGCTTCGCGGTCGTATCACCGATCGGGGGTTCCCCGCGCCGGTTGCGGACAAACTGCTCAAGGAGGTCTCGCGCCTCGAACGCATGCCTGCCGTTTCCGCCGAGGCTACGGTCGTCCGCACCTACATTGATACGGCGCTCGCCCTTCCCTGGCACGAGCGGAGCGAGGACCGGATCGACGTCGACGAAGCGGAACGAATTCTCAACGCCGATCACTTCGGTCTGGATGCGGTCAAGGATCGCATTCTCGACTTCCTGGCTGTCCGCACCTTGACCTCCGCCGCCGGCACCGAGAGCCGGGCGCAAATTCTCTGCCTCATTGGTCCTCCCGGCGTCGGGAAGACGAGTCTCGGTCGCTCGATCGCGACCGCGATGGGCCGCTCCTTCGTCCGCGTCAGTCTCGGCGGCGTCCGTGATGAAGCGGAAATCCGCGGACACCGCCGTACTTACGTCGGAGCGATGCCAGGCCGCCTGATCACAGCGATGAAGCACGCCGCCACGATCAATCCCGTTATCCTGCTCGATGAGATCGATAAGATGGCGGCCGATTATCGGGGTGATCCCGCTGCCGCCATGCTCGAAGTCCTCGACCCCGAGCAAAATCATTCGTTCACGGACCACTTCCTCGACGTGCCGTACGACCTTTCTAAGGCCCTCTTCATCACGACCGCCAACTACGGTCAACAAATTCCGCGACCACTTCGTGATCGCCTGGAAATCATTGAGATCGCTGGATACACGGAGCACGAGAAAGTTGAGATTGGCCGCCGCTACCTCCTTCCCCGTCAGTTCGAGGCGCACGGACTCAAGTCCGGCCAGTTCGATATCCCAGCCAAGCTCTGGGGCCGAATCATCCGCGATTACACACGTGAAGCCGGTGTCCGCCAGCTCGACCGTGAGGTAGCGGCAATCTGTCGCAAGGTCGCACGCGACATCGTTCGCGGCCGGGTCGAAAAGGTTCGCCTTACCGAAGGGCGGCTTGCCGAGTACCTCGGACCTGGACGCTATGGCTTTGACCTTGATCTGGGAGATAACCAGGTCGGCCTTGCCATCGGCCTCGGTGTAACCGAGATCGGGGGCGAGCTGCTTCCGGTCGAAGTCGCGACCATGCCCGGGCACGGCAACCTGACGATTACGGGTAAGGCCGGCGACGTCATGCAGGAATCTGCCCGCGCCGCGCTGTCATACGCCCGTTCTCGTGCCGCTCAGTTGCGGATCGATCCCGATTTCCAAGAGAAGATCGATCTCCACATCCATTTGCCCGAGGGCGCTACCCCAAAGGACGGCCCGTCGGCCGGCATTACAATGGCGACCGCTTTGATTTCCGCGCTGACGCATCGGCCGGTCCGCAGCGACACCGCCATGACCGGTGAAATCACGCTTCGCGGTAGGGTGCTCGCCATCGGTGGCTTGAAAGAAAAAACACTCGCCGCCCACCGCCAAGGCATCCGGCGCATTGTTGCCCCGCGTGACAACGAGCGCGATCTTCCGAATATTCCGGCGAACATCCGCAAAGACATGGTCTTCATCTTTGCGGCCAGCATGGATCAGGTCATCGCCGAGACGATTTTGCTCGACGATGCGCAGGTCGACACACTCGGTGGCCGGCCAGTGCCGACCGTGACACCAGAACCCGGCACGGGCGATTCCCGCCGCGCTCCGGATTATCCGCCAGCCGACGATCGCCCCTTCGGCGATAACGTCGCGGCCGTGGGAGGCAGCCGACGGAAGCGCGATCGCTAACCCCGGTCGCTCGCCTCAGGGTTCGTTGTTAATAGCAGTAACTACGCGCTTCGAGCACTGACAGGCGAGGACGCCAGCGTTCGTCGCTACGCTGACGGGCGAAAATCCTTGATTTCGATGTGAAGCCGTCGTTCGTTGTTCCAATAATCGAACCCGAGGGTGGCGACCACGTCGATGTCTCGAGATCGGACCAGTTCGCTCGATCGCTCGGCCGCTCCCCAGAACAGGGCTGGAACGACTCCATTGGGGGTCTCGAGGTGCATTTTAAGATGGCTGCGGTCCGCGCCCAACGCGTTGTAAGAGCGCACCCGGACGCGGCGGACGCGCAGGAGGGGTAATGGATTGGATAAGCCAAATGGCTCGAGACGGCCAATCAGGCTCGCGGTGCGCGCGTTGAGCCGATCGACGGGCAGATCAGCGTCGATCCGCAGAGCGGGCGGTCCTGGTGCCGAGATGTCCGCGGCGACAAGGGCGGCTTCGAGAGCCTGTTCCAATATCGGCAGCGACGCGGTGGGGATCGTCAAGCCGGCCGCCTGGCTGTGTCCCCCATATGTCTGAAGCAGATCGGAGCAGCTCGCCAGGCCGCGTGTGATGTCAAAACCTGGCACGGATCGCGCCGAGCCCCGGCTCATCTCCCCGTCGTCACTGAGCACGATGACCGGCCGGCCGAAGCGCTCCGCCAAACGTCCAGCCGCCAGCCCGAGCACGCCTGCTCCCCAGCCTGGCCGCGTCAGGACGAGCAGCCGCTTGGTCTCCAGATCAGGCCGTCTCGCCAGTAAATCTTCCGCTTCGGTCACGACCCGCTGAGATTCGGTGCGGCGATGGCTATTGAGGGTTTCTAGTTCCTGTGCGAGGCGGGCCGCTTCCCGGGGATCGTCCGTCATTAGCAAATCGAAGGCGAGACGGGGATCAGCCATCCGGCCAGCGGCGTTGAGACGTGGCGCCAACTTGAACGCGACCTGCTCGGCGGTCACCGTTCGCGTCGGCACGCCGGCGCGTTGAGAGAGCGCCGAAACGCCAGGCCGCGGCTGGTCGGCAATGACCCGCAGACCGTCTCGAACCAGGTGGCGATTGACCCCAATCAGAGGGGCAACGTCGCCGATAGTGCCGAGAGCGACGAGATCGAGCAGGCTCACAGGTTCCCGGCCCAGACCATTGCCGACATCATGATCAAGGCGGGAAAGCTCGACAGTCAGGAGATAGGCGACCCCCGCGGCGGCCATCTCTCGATACGGTCCCTCCGGCGTAAACTGAGCGGAGGCGACGAACGCGCCCGCGGGACCGGGCCCGTCCATCTGATGATGATCGAGGATCACCACGTCCAAACCACGGGCCTGAGCCCGCGCCACGTTTGCGCTATCGGTGCTCCCGCAGTCGACGGCGATGAGGAGCGAAACTCCAGCGCCAGCCATGTCATCGATCGCGGCTGGATTGAGACCATATCCATTGGCGCGGGTTGGGAGGTAAGCACGCGGCGCGGACCGGGCCTTTTGGGCCGCGCCGAGAGCGTGGACGAGCAGGGCGGTGGCCGAGATCCCGTCGACGTCATAATCGCCATAGATCGCAATCGATTCGTCATCGGCGATGGCACGACTGACGCGTCGCGCGGCGACCGTCATGCCGGGAAGCAAGCTTGGGTCAGGAGCGGGTCGTGGCGAGGAGTCGAGGAAATCCGCGGCGGAGACGGCATCACCTACGCGGCTGACGAGTAGGAGATTCAGGAGCGGGTCGTGATCGAACATGGGATGGCCATCTGGGACGGGCGCGGGCTCGATCCAGACCGGACGCCGCACGGTGTTCTCCTTGGCCTTCGCCACTCAAGGGTGCTTCGCGAACGTACGCAGCGCGCGGGATGGTACCATGGCAAAGGGTCGCGTTGGCTGGGTGGCCCTGTTTTCGAGATCCCGCTGGCGACTTGGCGGCGGAACGACACGACTGGAGGCGTCTGGGTGGCGACCGGTTCTCGCTCCTCGGTGAGAAAAGCATTGTCTTGTCCGCGTCACGCGGGGAAACTGATCGCGCTGGTCGTGCTGCTCCTCGGCGCGCTGCTGCCGGTGGCCGCAGGCGCTCAGGCGTGGACGCCGCCGCAAACGGTGTTCGTCCCACGAACCGGTCACACAACCGACGGTTTATTTCTCGAGCTTTGGCAAACGCGACGATCACTCATCGGCGATCCAATCACGGAAGAGCTCCGTGCCAAGACCGGGCTTGGCGAAAAGCCTGGAGATGAACAGATCGTTCAGTACTACGAGAATGCCGCGCTCGTGTACCTGCCAGAGCAACCCGCGGGCGAGCAGGTCCGGCTACTCGACCTCGGGAGCCAGTCACTGAAGCGTGCCCTCGAGAACCACCCGACGACGGCGCTAACCGAGGCGACCAGGCGCACCGCCTGCGCCCGTGGCCCGGCCACGGGATGCACTGGCTTTCAACAGACGGGTCATGCCGCGACCGGCGCCTTCGGCGACTTTTGGAACGGGGTGGGCGGGGAAAGCCTTCTCGGCCGGCCGATCACGGAGCCGTTCCGGGCCGCCGATGGCTCCTGGACGCAATACTTCGAGCGAGCCGTGCTCCGGGCCGAGGCGGGTCGCGGCGTTGAGCCGATGGCTGTTGGTATCGCGAGCGCGCGGGCCTTGAAGCTCGAGACGGGTCGAGTCGTCCGGCCACTGGCGGTTCCGCTGTATGCCGCGACGCTATTCATCGCGCCGCCGGCGCCCGACCCGGACGCCGAGGTCGCGGCGGCGGAGGCGGTGCCAGAAGCGGATGCGACGGAGCCGGATGCGGCCGAGCCGGACGTGGCATCCGAACCTGCACCTGAGCCAGACACGGGTGTAGAGCCGGCCGGTGTAGCGGACGGTTCCGCGAGTCCTGACTTTGGTCCGGGTCCGCAGCAAGGCGGTGACAAGGAGATCGTCGTCTCAATCTCAGCCGAGCAGATGTGGGCATACGAGAGCGGCCAGCTGGTCAACTCCTCGCTCGTCAGCACCGGGACGGCGCAAACGGTGGAGACATCGACGCCGATCGGGTTCCACAGCATTCTGACGAAACTCGACTCGCAAACCATGGAGGGGACGATCAGCGGCCAGTATTACCGGGTCGAAGACGTTCCCTACGTGATGTACTTCGACGACCTTGGGAACGCCCTGCACGGAACCTACTGGCACAACAATTTCGGCGCGCCGATGAGCCATGGCTGCGTCAACCTGCCGATGGACGTCGCGGCGTGGATGTATGACTGGGCGCCGGTCGGTACCCCGGTGACCGTCGTTCCTTAGCCGGCACGCTTTCGGCGGAGATAGAAGGATCGACAGGGGCGTCCCACCGTGGGGCACCCCGTCCATGTGATCGTGCTCTCGGTGGGCGTTCGACGACGCGTGCGCAGGCATGTCCCGTATCCGTCTATGTCACCGAACGCTGGCCGCCGATAGGAGCCGTTCGCTTGGCCCAATCGGGTCGGTGGGCTGCCGGAACGTTCCACCTCGGGAACGCCGGCGGTCGTCGAGATCCTGGGTCGTCTCGCACCGCTCCTGGAGATCGAGCACGAGACCGCATGACGGCTGGCGACTGTCCCGATGCGACGAACGATGGAGCGGGCAGTAGTCGGTGCGTAGCTGGCGGTCGGAGGTCGGAGGTCGGAGGTCGGAGGTCGGAGGAGTCAGAAGTCAGAAGTAAGCGGAGGGCGCAGTTCTCAGCTTTCCGCTCAGAGCGATTGACGACGGGAAACGGATACCCTCGCGGTCAGGCCGCCGGCACGAGTGCGGACGGCCCCGCGCGCTCAAACCACACGACGCCGAACGGCCCTCACCCCCAACCCCTCTCCCAATCCTGGGAGAGGGGAGAACGTTTAAGGGGGCGGAGGTTGTTCGGCGGGGGGGACGCGATACGCGGTTCGGGCAGGGATAGGGCTGCTACCGAACGACGGGGAGGGACTCGGGGTGACCCGGGTGAGTTCCGGGGGTGCGGATGACGGGGGACCACCCCGGAGGGATTCAGGCACTGCCCAGGCATGCCCATCACTCACGGGTGCCG
>JAABUS010001666.1_pt1 | contig 46977 bp, 51 predicted proteins | sample 5560161 | NCBI WGS metagenome assembly JAABUS01 (sample SAMN10711885, study PRJNA513376) | rock metagenome | isolation source: Antarctica rocks | place: Antarctica: Victoria Land, Trio Nunatak nord | collected 2016-01-04 | reverse complement strand
GCGTTCTGATCACGACTTCGTGGCGCACATGCTCGGGCATCTCCTCCTGGGGATGTTGGCGCCGGTGTTGCTCGTGCTGGCGGCACCGATCACGCTCATGTTGCGGGCGTTGCCGACGGCGCATGCGCGTTGGATCGTGCGATGCCGGGACTACCGTGCAGATCGGGCGGCATGGAGGATCTCCTACCCTATTCCCGGGCTAGGTAAGGATCGGAGGCGCGGAGGCCTCTTCGATCCCCCTTTCGCGAGGCGCTCGCATACTTCCTCGACCTTTTGTGTGTCGAGGTACGCGTGCAAGCCGATCAACCGGCCCCACGAGAAGCGCAAGACGTGGGTACCCTCGTTCAAATAAGGCAACCCGTCGGCCGGATGCGCCCGGTCCACCCACTCGATCATCGCGACAGTCCGCCACGGCCAACCGCGCACCAGCACCCTTTTGACCTCGAAGTCTAGTCCTGGAAACAGCCTGTACAGGCGCTCGAACCAACGCCTGAGAGCCTCCTTGCTGTGACGCGTACCTCCAAGGGCGTGCTCCCCGGAAAAAGTGTGCTCCACGTTGGAAGCGCAGGCCTTGAGCAAGGTCTCATAGTCACCCGCGCTCAGACGACCGAAAGCGAGACGTACCACCCCCTCCACCGCGTACCGGTAGGCGGCCGGCATCAGCGCGCCGCCAAGCACAACCGTCGTGAGAGTCTTTCGACCCAACGTATTGGCTTTCAGAACGTCCCCCTTTACGTTGCCCGTCATCGCCCCCACCACACAGCGGGGGGGTCGTGATGAGGCCCACCGTGATCGTCCGCTCGAAGCCCTCGTCGCCGAAAACCCGGCCGACGGCCAGAATTACCCCATGCCGCTGATCTTCTCGGGCTTGATGGTGATGATCACACGCACCTGGTCGCGGCCCCCGAACCAGGGGTAGGGCGTGCCGAAGTACTTCTGGGACAGCATCTCGATATGGTCTGCCGCGCCGTCCGTGGTCACGTCCACCACCCGGCCGCGCACCTGGAAGTAGCGCACCGGGTTGTCGGGATCGGAGACGGCGACGGCCACGCGCGGGTCGCGCTCGACGTTCCGGACCTTGAGGAAGCCTTGCACGCTGTTGACGAGTACGTGCTCGCCGTCGGTGTCGACCCAGGTCTGGGTCAGCTGCGGTGAGCCGTCGGGCATCGTGGTGGCGATGTAGCAGGTGCTCGGCCGGCGCAGCAGATCGAGCACGTCCTGAGAAAGTTCCATGTGTTGTCTCCTGTTCTTGGCGTCCAATGCGTCGGATCGTGGGCTGTCAGGGGCAGTCATATGGCCTTCTGTTCCGAGAGTGGCACCAATGTCACCGGATCCATGTCGGGGTACCGGCCGTTCTGCGGGTCGTCGAGCGCAGTCTGCCCGGTCAGCATGGAGAGCTGGTAGGTGCCGTAGATCGCGGCCATCTCCTCGTCGGCCTCGCGTCCGCCCTGGAGCATCGAGACCACGACGTCGACGTCCTCATCGTCGAGGAGATGGTGATTGATTGACCCACCGAGCATCCAGGCGACCCCGGCGGCCCCGGCGAGCAGTAAGGTGTTGGACGGCATGGCAACTCCCTAGTTCTAAAGTGGAAATCAGTTTCAACTTACAAGGGGACTATAGCACACAAACGGAGTGTCATTTCAATATGTAAGGGGTTTTCCGTTTTGCGGTATGATAGGGTCGTGTCAGAGATATCTCCTCCGTCCGACCGTTCTCCGCTACGCCGCGACGCCGAGCGCAACCGCCAGCGGATTCTCGCTGCCGCCCGCAGTCTGATCGCCTGGAAAGGGCTGGGCGTGGGTTACGAGGAGATCGCGCGGGAAGCCGATGTCGGGGTCGGCACCGTCTACCGCCGCTTCCCCACCCGGGACGGGCTGTTCCAGGAACTGTTCCAAGATCGGGTGGACGCTGTCGTCGGGATCCTCGAACAGGCCCTCGCGGTCGAGGACCCATGGGAGGGGCTGTGCCAGTTCATGCGGCGCGACTTCGAACTGCAGACGCAGGACCGCGGCCTACGCGAGTTCATGCTCGGCGGGGGTGACGGCACCGCGCTGGGGCGGTGCTCACGGGAGCGGATTCAGCCGCTCGTCACGGAGCTCGTAGAACGTGCGCAGGCTGCGGGTCGGGTGCGCGTCGACATCGGAGAGAGCGACATCGCGATCATCCTGGCCATGATCGGCGGCCTGATGGACGCCTCACTCCACGTCAATCCCGACCTGTGGCAACGCTACCTCGCGATGGTCTTGGATGGGATCCGGCGCGGGGATCGCCATGACGAGATCCCCGGCAACCCACCAGACCAGCGCGAGGTCGAACGGATCCTCGCCGGATGGGTGCCACCGCGACGGGCCCAGGGCTGACCATGCGACCCCGGGCCTGCTGTCCGGGCAGATGCAAGATCGTGTCGAAGGAGATTGATCTCAGCCCACGCTCCACTGCATCAGCGACTCCAATAGGCTGGATGCCATTGTCTCTATCCCGCAAGGAGGGAGGTCTGGTCAATGTCTCAGTAACGAACGTTATTGACGCGTTTCGCGGATGGCGCTCAGGACAGAATCGGGACCCCGCGGACCCTGACACCTCAAGAGGCCAAGCCCTGCGGCGAAAGTGGCTCGATGCCCGCGAGCCAGTTACCCGTCACGATCCCATGTCCCTCGATTGACGCTGCTCATGCTGATTGCAGGTCGCAGGTCGCAGGCGCAAAAAGAGGGCTCCCCCATGTGGGAACCCTCCCGATCACAAACGCGAGTTAGCTGCTTAGGCGATCAGCAAGTTCCTGCAGCATGGCGGGGTCGACCGCGCCGATGCCCGGCGCCGTCAACTGCGGCTCCTCTGGCAGCACCGGCGGGGCGAACCCGGCAGGACGTCCGTCCTGGACAACGAGTTCCGAGCCGTCCTCCGGATGCAGACCCTTCCAGACCTCCCCGACTCGCGGGAAATCCTCCGGGTTGTTGCGATAGAGGATCCGGTGCAGTCCCTGGTCCTCCAGCACCTTCGCTTCCGGGAACATCTTGTTGCTGATGTCGGGGATCGGGAAAAGCTTGCCCAGATCAGCACCGGTCAGCACCTCCAGCGCCCGGGCATAGGCAACGACATGCACGCCACCACGCACCAGCAGATACCCTGTCATGGCACGCACGGTCGGGTCGTCGGTCGTCTCGTAGACGCGAATCTTGTTCGCCCGCGCACCACATTCCAGGAAGAAATTGTGCAGCAGATCGAGCTTCAGGTTGCCACTGGAGAAGACGTTGTCGCCCGTCCAGGGGCGGCCCATCGAGTCGACCGGCAACGCGGTCTGTCCGCTCGCGATGAAATGCAGGGAGTTGCGGGAGTTCAAGGCGACATTCAATGGCGCGGTCGTCGGATCCGTGCCGCGCTCTGATGCGCCGGAGAGCAACAGGTTGATCGTGTACGTCACTGCCTCGATGTGATTGTGCTCTTCCGCCGCGATGTTGGCGATCAGGTCGTAGAACGGCTTGGCCTGATCCTTTTCCCTCCCCCGGAAATTCATCGACTGGAAGGTGTAGTTCATGAGCGTCGACATCTCGCCGAATTTGCCGCCCAGCAATTCCTGGACGATGGAGGCGGCGTTCGGATTCGGACTCTTCGGTATCGGCAAGTCAAGTGCAACTCGGTCGAATCGCGTAATCATGGCAGTCCTCGATGGATTGAAGACGTCACGCTGGAGACCACCCCAATTGGTGAACCCGCGAGCATCGCTCCATCACAGTACGCAACGACCGTACCGCGCCCCTCGCGACCCTGGACTCCCGATCGATACCCGGCATCTTCGACGCGGGTCTGGCAAATACCTCGGCAGTCGATCGCAGGTGTCTTCCAAACGGTCACGTGCGCAACAGCGGCCCGGCTTCGCGGATATCACACTACTGGACCGTCAAGCCTCGATTGCTGGGTACTCTTCCACGCCTCCCCTTGCCGTCATCCTGAGCGGAGCGAAGGATCCCCGCGCGAAGCGCATCGGGCGCAGCCCGACCTGGCCCAGCGTTTCATCCTTGCCACACCACTACTCATACTATTCACTGCCTATTCACTGCTCGCTGCATCAAATAACCGAATGAGTTTGCGGACCGACAGGTGGCGGTATCTATAGACGACGTTCATTCGGCGCGGGTACCGACACGGAGGCAAGGCCCTAAACGGGGTCGGCGTCCTCTGGGCGTGTTCAGGACTATGGGGTGATGACAATGCGCTGGTTGATGTGGGCGGCGTCGGGCGGCGTCGGTCCGGGCTTGCTCGACATCGGTGAGTGGCGTGGGCCGTGCATCGATATTGAACGTTCCGCTGGTGATCGCCAGCGCGAGTGCGGGCAGTTCCGCGAGGATTTCTCGCGTGCTGACAGAGCCTTGGCCGCTGCTGACGATCTGGAGACGAGCGGCGCGAAGCGCGGCTGAAGGAATCGACGCGGTGGGTCCGGTGACCGAGCCGATGTCGATCGATATGAGCGGCTTGCCCGGATCGTCGCGATCGGTAACGACGGCGACCATCGCGGCGGCCGTGGGCTTGCCCCCGGAGGTAGTCGATCACGACATCGACGTCTGCGGCGGCTTGGTGGAGACGGTGTGCGACGGTGGCGGCCAGCCAAGCGCCGTCGGTGCTCGCTGCCAACACCCTTCCGGCTTGCGCTCTGGTAATCCCGGCTTCACCGCCGAACACCCGCGGGCATGAAGCCAACGGGCGTTCGCGTTTGCCAGGGAACCCGGTCCGAATGCGGTCGCGATGGCGCTCGACAGGCAAACGACTCCCAAGACAGCAGGGAGTCAATCGCTTCGTGGTCGAAGGAATTATGTAAATTCCGCAGAATTGGGGAGTTATACGAATCTACGGATACGCAGATATCGTCGTACGTCCGTGTATCCACCGCATCTCCGAATGGGCGGACCTGGTCCAATCACCGGCAGCGGCACCGGCACCGGCACCGGCAGCGGCAGCGATCATTCGCCGCCAATGAGCCACTCGACCTCACGCTTCAGCAATGCCACTCGTCCCGCCGAATCGTAGGCTTCCACACCATGCCCCAATGCGTCGTAGACGATTCGTCCGCCACCCGCCTCGGTCGCCCACGCCAGCGCGTGATCGCGTCCTTCATAGTGGTGGGTCGCCAAAACGCTGCTGGCTGGTTGCACGTCCAGATAACTGTACATCTCGTCATGGACATCGAAATCCACGACATCCATCACGATCGGGTGCGCTCCAGTGTGCACGCGCACATGAGAGTCGGCGATCGGCGGATGCATCGACGTTCCCTGCACCCACGCACCGCCCAACCGACGGCTCCACGCTTCGTCGGCGTCGAACGCCGCGATCGAGAGATGAAGCACGAGCAACGAGCCGCCGCCCGCGACGTACTCGTCGAACATCTCCCATATCGGCTCCCATTCCGCATCGGTCGCATCCTCGGGTCCCGGCACACCATTCGCCAGGTTCAGGACTACCAGATCCACGCCAGAGAGATCCCCGGCCGTTCGCGGACGTGTCCCGCGGATTCGGCCATCGATCCCCAGCTCGCCAAGAATCTCGGCAATTCGTTGAGATGTCGCCGCGTGGTCGTGCCATCGGCCATCGTATCGGTCCGCTCCCGTAAAGATCACCGCTCCTGCACGCGTCATGGAATGTTCCCTATCCTGTCCCGCACTCACGCTGGCAACGGTACCGGTGCCGCCGCGGCGAGTAATCCGGCAGCCTTCAGTTCGTCCCACACCTCGGGCGGCACCACCGTCCGTAGCGACACCAGATTCGATCGCAGTTGCTCGCCTGTCTCCGGGCCGGTAAGAAAACCGGTCACTGCCGGATGCGCGAGTGGAAACTGAATCGCGGCCGCCGATGTTGGAATACCGTGGGCGTGGCAGATCGTGGCGATTCGATCGACCTTGATCCTTGTTGCGGCGTCGATCGGCGCATAGTGGAGTTGCGGATCGGCAACGCCGTCGATCAGACCACCATGCAACGCCTGAGCGACCACGACGGAGATACGCTTTTCCTGACAGAGCGGCAGCAATGCATCCATGCCCTCGGTTGCCAGCAGGGAGTAGCGACCAGCCAGCAGAAAGATGTCCATGCTCGTCTCGTTCGCGAACCGGAGGAGGAGCGGAACACGCGTCATCCCGGCGCCGACCGCGCGGACCACGCCTTGGCTGCGCAGATCTTCCAATACCGGCCACGCCTGCGAGATGGCGGCGTCCCAATGATCGTCCGGGTCGTGAATGTACAGGATGTCGATCCGGTCGAGACCCAACCGCGTCAGACTTGCATCGACCGACCGCTTGATCCCGTCCGCGCTGAAATCGTAGATCCAGTCGTTTCCTGGCAAGCTGGGATGGGGTGCGCCCTGCACGAGTCGCCCGACCTTCGATGAGAGCACGTAGTCATCTCGCGGCAATCCCACCAGGGCACGACCGGTGCGCACCTCGGCGAGCCCCGAACCATACATCGGTGCGGTATCGAAATATCGGATGCCCTGCTCCCAGGCCGTCTCGAAGACCTCTTCACCCACCGCATCGTTGCCGCCGGGACGGCTCATGCCGGCAGTCCCGAAACCCACCCGCGATCCTGATCCCAGTACCGCGCCCGGCACGTTCAACTCGAAGGGATTCATCGGTTGTCCTCTCTCCTTTGCGCGACGTGATGAGTTGGTTCCTTCACCGTGGCGCCTGTCCGCGTCGACTTGGATGACGCTGCTGATTCTGGTCGGCAAGGTTTGTCCACGGCCTTCAGGCACCCAGTATTGCAGTGGAGATCGTGCAGTCGACTCGCTACTCACCATCGGCTCGGCAGGGAACAGCATGTGCAAGGAGACTGCCAGGATTCGGCACGAGGCAGTTGTCCAAGCCGCAAGGCAACGGGAGGGAAATGACGATGCAACCCACGGTGGCAGGTCCGCTTCTGGTGGTGGATCTCCAGAAAGGATTCATCAACGACTATACGCGGCATATTCCTGCCAGAGTGAACGAATTGATCGAACGCCAGGAGTTCGCGCCGATCCTCTTTACACGCTTCGTCAATACCGAGGGTAGCCCATTCCGCCGGTTCGTTGGATGGCACGATTGCGCCACCTCACCGGATACGGACCTTGTTCCCGAGATCTCGAGACATGCCCAAGAAGACCATACGTTTTCGAAACCTGGCTATGCGGGGATTCCGGAAGCACTCGCTACCTACCTGCAAGATCATCGGTTCGAGCGCGTCCACATCGTCGGGATCGACACGGACATGTGCGTCTTGAAGGTGGCGCTCGACATTTTCGACCTCAACATCGAACCGGTGATCCTCGTCGATTGCTGCGCCAGCACCGCAGGTTTGCAATCCCATCTGGCGGGTCTCGCCGTTCTCGCCCGCAATATCGGGGCAGACAAGTTGCGAGATGTTGGTCTGGGAGGTGGCAGCCTTGCCGCCCCAACACCGATGACCACACGTTCTTGATCGGCAAGCACACGCCCAAGTGCCCCGAAACCCACCGGGAGAGTTCGACATGACCCAGGCGCGAGAGCATAGCGATCTATCCGCAGATTCCAGCACCGGCAGCGGCAGCGGCACCGACCTCGCTGCCGGTATGGTTGCACCCGGCGAATATCGACCCTCGGGCGAAGCTCAGGGGACCAGCGACACGTTTACCAGCGATCAGGTCGCCGAGGCATTCGAGGTTGCACACGATCGTGTGCTCGCCGCGTTCAAGGGAGAATTTGGCCTCGATGGCATGGACCAGACCGCCCGCGTCGATTCCGTACAGGCGCAGCAGCTGGCCGAGGTGATTCTGGGAGACATGCCGCTCGACAAGCGCGAAGCCGGCCTGATGCGTCTTGGCGCCTTCACCCCGCGCGCAGATCACGATACCGGACTGGGAGAAAAGATACCGGAGGAAGAAAGCGATCGGCTCAAACGAACCGCCAATTCGTCCGACGAGGAACGAGGATAGAGACATTCCGCTACCGCCCGCTACCGCCCGCGGCGTCGATCGCGCATGCCACGGGATGGCATCGCCCGGCGTTTCCGTCGCGAGTCGAATACCCAACGCGGCACCAGCATAATGCCGATACAGGATACGGGCGGTAATCTCATCCTGCGGAACGATCGCTGTTCCCTATGTAGCGCGTGAGAGTCCGGGATGAATCTTCCCGCAACCTTTGTTCGAGCGAGTCCAGCGTCTCGCCTGCAACACGTTCCACGAGCGAAACCGGTGGCAGATCGATCCCGTGCGGCCTGTGCGGTGTGTGGTCTGCGCTGTGCACGATAGAGCAGTAGCCTCGATACGGTGAAACTCAGATCCGAGGCTACTGGCAAGACGCCGGACGACCGATGATAGCGATCATCACAACGAAGGAGGCAATTTGACGAGCATACCCGGCGCATCGTGGTTAGGTCGCCACGGCGAGCGGCCTGGCATCATCCCCTCCGCGGTTGCGGTCGGCACCACGCTGATCTATGCCGCGATGAAAATCGTGATGGCCATCGAGGACAAGCTTGGCTTGCCCGGTTTCCCGGCTCCAGCCGCTTCCTACGCAAACCGTCCGGACATCGCTCACAGTGAATGGATGCTCGTCGGCATGGCGTTCCTTGCAGTGGGTGTCGCCTTCATCATGATCGTTCCGTGGGGCGTGCACCTCTCTCGCTGGCTACTGGCATCCGCCATCTGGATCGCTGGAATCTCGCTGGCAGCGGGAGCGATCCGCATGACCCTCCGCGCACTTCGGATTTTCTCAGATCTCGGAGCCGGTCCACAGGGAATCTCGACCTGGCTTGTGCTGCTGGTGTTGGACGCGGGTGCGGTCGCGTGGATCATCACTGCCATTCATGCCACCAGATACGGACACCCAGCGTCCGCGACGATTGAACCCCGCGACTGATCGTGCCCGGTCCGGGAACCTGTATGTGCGGACTTCCCGCAGGAAGGTCCGCACGATCGTCCGGCGAGCCTGTCGTCGCAGCGCGTCGGGAAATCTCTCGTGCGTCGGCTCGAACGCACCCAGGGAGAGAGCAATCTCTCCCTCGATCCAGAGATGAGAGACGGCCCCCAACCGCCAGCCGGTCGCGGAAGCCGGCTGCAACCGGTGCCGTTCCCCCAAGTCCTTCGCCTACAGATCAAACGCGAACACAACGAACCTGACCCGAGAAATGATTCTCGGGTCAGGTGTCTCATCTTCCGTCATCCGACGCGGATGATTCGATGTCGTTCAGCGCTGTCACGCGATGGTTCAGGCATCCCGGCGCTTGAGAAGGACCGCTGCACTCGCCAGGAAGACGGCTACCCACCCTACCAGGACGAGCATGCCCATCGTGGGTGACAAGAGAGTGTCTGTCGAGCCGATCGAGGTGAATGCGCTCCCCGCGTTGGAGGGCAGGTACTTCAGGAACGTGTCCCCCGTGGATGCGGGCAGGACCAGACCGAGCAGCCCCGGCGCGAGCAAGAGCAGCACGAAGAGTGAGCCGATCGCGCCAGCCGCCTGACGCAGGATGGAACCAAGACCGAGACCGAGAAGCGCGATAGCCGTCAGGTAACCAGCGGATCCAATCACCGCCCGCAACACGCCGTCGTCCGACAGGTTGGCCTGCATCCCACTCCCGAGAATGCCTTGCCCAATGAAGAAGACGGCGAACGACGCAGGCAAGGCGACCGCGAACGTCACTCCTGCCACCACGATCGCCTTTGCCCACAGCACCGGAAGGCGCTTGGGAACGGCCGAAAAGGTGGTCCGGATCATGCCACTGGAAAATTCACTCGTCATGACGATCACACCCAGGATACCCATGATGATCTGGGCCAGAAGCATGCCGCTCAGACTGCTTGTGGTGGGGTCGGTCGTATTATCCCCGGGGCCCCCTCCTGAACTGCTGATGGCACCGCTTAGCATGGCAGCCGCAAGTGCACCAATGCCGATGATGATCGTGACGGCGGCAATGATCGTGATCCAGTTCGATCTGAGACTTCGGAACTTTACCCATTCGGAATGAATCACCCTGGGGAAGGTGACCGCCAGGCGTGAGACATCCATGTGTTCGCGGCTCTTCAGCGCGGCGGGCTTGGTACCAATTTCCGTACGTTCCAATGTTGCAATAGCCATCGATGTTCTCCTCGTGAGTGTTGCCGGTACAGGCTGCGGAATGATTGAATCTCGCGGATACGGATGGTGGTCGCGCGTTGCTCCATGGCACATCGGCCACAAGCGGCACGTGAGCCTGGCAATGTGGCATCAGCTCTATGCTTCGGCGGTTCCAGGCAGGTATTCGACCGAGTCGTGCGTCAGTTTCATGAATGCCTCCTCGAGAGACGCTTCCCGGGGGATGAGTGCGTAGAGAGGGATGCCTGCGGAAAATGCGCGGTTGCCGATCTCCTCGGCTTCCATGCCAGTGACCTTGAGGACGTTCGTGTCATTGCCGAAATCGATCGACACGCGATCGCCAAGCAGCACCTGTGTCAGTTCGTGCGGTTTGGGAGTCCGGACCTCGACACTGTCGCCGGCCATCGAATGACGCAGCTCATCGACGGACGTATCCGCGATCAACTCGCCGCGTCCGACGACGACCAGATGCTCAGCCATGAGCGCCATCTCGGAGATCAAGTGGGAGGAAACAAAGACCGTCCGTCCCTCATCGGCCAGGTCCTTGAGCAGCTTGCGGATCCAGAGAATGCCTTCAGGATCGAGACCGTTGACCGGTTCATCCAAAATGATGGTTGCCGGATCGCCGAGCAGGGCTCCGGCGATTCCCAACCGCTGCCCCATGCCAAGGGAAAACTCACCGGCCTTCTTCTTGGCCACGGGTGTGAGACCGACGACGTCCAGGACTTCATGTACCCGGTGATTGGGTATGCCGGTGGTGGCGGCAAGCGCCGAGAGGTGGTCGTAGGCAGAGCGGCCGGGATGAATGGCCTTTGCCTCGAGCAACGACCCGACTTCATGCAGAGGGGCCCGGTGGTCGGCGATGGCCTTGCCGTTGACGGTAGCGCGGCCGGAAGTGGCGCTGTCGAGCCCCATGATGACCCGCATCGTGGTGGATTTTCCGGCTCCGTTGGGGCCAAGAAATCCGGTAACCATCCCAGGTTGGACGGTGAAGCTGAGCGCGTTGACGGCGACCTTGTCCCCGTACTTCTTTGTCATGTTGTCGACGACGATCATGATTGGATTCCTCCGCTAAAAGACGACTGATTGACTACTTCTTCAGCCTATCCCTCGGGGAGATCCGCGTCGTCCTCCAGATAGAGTGTTTTTTGCTCGTCCATCTACTCCGGCTGGAGTAGCTTCGCTTCGTAGGCGATCACGACGAGCCGTGCCCGGTCGTGAGCATTGAGCTTCACCATCGCCCTGCCGACATGGGTTTTGACGGTGAGCGTTGAGATCGTGAGCGCTTCGCCGATCTGGTCGTTGGAAAAGCCCCGCGCCACAAGGAGCAGAATCTCTCGTTCCCGGTCCGTCAGCTCGGCGATCCGTTCCGCATGGCGAGAACGAGCCGAAGCGGCGGGATCAGGCGGTGATTGTTCGAGAAAACGCTCGATCAGCGAGCGCGTCGCTCGTGGTGACAACAGGGATTCCCCGTCCGCCACGATCCGTATTGCGTCGATGATCTCGTCGGGGCTGGCACCCTTGCCGAGAAATCCGCTGGCACCGGCATACAGCGCGCTCGCCACATTGTCGTCCGACTCGAACGTCGTCAGGATGATGATGCGCACTCCCCGCATGTGTTCATCCATGCAGATGCGCCTGGTGGCCTCGATTCCGTCGACGCCGGGCATGCGGATATCCATCAGGACGATGTCGGCCCGTTGTGACCGCGCCTCCCGTACGGCAGCCTCACCATCCGCAACATCCCCTACAACAGTCAGGTTCGCCTCAAGCTCCAGAACTCCTCGAAGTCCCGCCCGAATGAGTGGTTGATCGTCCACGATCAACACTCGAATCATGATGTCCGCCCTCCGTATCTGGACGCTCGGGATGGTAGGGAATGTTCGCCATGACGGCGAATGTGCCGTCACCAAGCTGCTGTGCCGTGATCGTTCCTCCCACCGAGGCAACCCGTTCGCGCAAGCCTAGCACTCCATGTCCGGTGCCCGCGACGACGGGTACGGTGGTGCCTTCAAGATCGGTTCGAACAGGATTGGTGACGGTGACGACGAGGCCGGCAGCTTCATAGGAGATCACCAGGCGGGTTCGGCCCGGAACACCGTGCTTGGTTGCATTCGTGAGCGCCTCCTGGATGACGCGGTAGGCGGTGAGATCGCACACCGTATCGAGCTGCTGGACCTCTCCACGTATCGTGGTGTGGATGTCGCTATCCTGATTCGACAATGTGCGGACAAGGTCGTTGACCTGGGGGAGGCCTGGTGGGGGGTTCTGGGATTCCTGATCGTCCGGCGATCGCAGGAGGCGAAGGACCGCCGACAGGTCGGCGAGGGCGGATCGGGCCGCTTCTCGCACGTGACCGAGCGCTTTGGACGCGACCTCGGGTGAACTTCTCGTGATTGCGCGCTCCGCCAGACCGGCCTGGATATTGATCACCGCGATGTGGTGCGCCACGATGTCGTGGAGTTCCCGGGCAATCCGCACGCGCTCCTCGGTCACCCGCGCGCGCGCTTCCTGCTCCCGGGTTTCTTCTGCCCGCCATGCTCGATCCTCAAGCACTTCCACGTAGATCCGGCGTGTTCTGACCGCATCTCCGACGGCCACCGCAAATGCCGTCCACACCACCACACCCAGTGATTCGGGTGACCACCACGCTTCACCGGGTGTGGATTCCCGCGCGATCGCGAACGCGACGCACCCGGTAATGACTCCAGCCACAATTGCGACGCGCCTCGAGATCAGGGACGAGACGGTAAAGAGCGCGACTTCGGCGCCAACCATCAGTGGCATCACGGCAACAGTACCCATCACCCGCGCCCCGAGCGCCACCGCGAGCATCACACTCAAAACCACCAATGGATACCGGCGTCGAAACCAGAGTGCGATGCCGGCCACGATCGCAAGGATGCCCACCCCAGCAAGGATCATGGTGGACGGTTCATCGTGGAACGTCGCGGCGAATGTCCCACCGGCGACCAGGAGCGCCAGGAACGCGTCGACGACTCGCCCCACCTTCCGCTTTTCAACAGGAGCGCTCATATCCGCGGGCTCTCTACGATTGCCGATCATCATCCCGATCGCGGTTGGATGCCAACGCCCCTGCATCGCCAGCCCGCGCCGTATCGCCGGCACCGACGACCTTCCGAACTGGTGCTTCGAGCCACTCGATCGTCACGCTCGGAGACGCGTGGACGGCCGTCTGGCGAAGCATTCCCTCACCGGAATTCACAAACGAATGAGGAATCCCTGCCGGGATGAGGACGACCTGACCGGGTGACGCCTCGACCACGTCCTCGCCGATCGTGAATGTCGCCGTCCCTTCCGCGATCACGAACGCTTCATCATACGAATGCCGATGCCAGGCAGGTCCCTCTCCGGGGAAAATTTTGGCCAGCATCAGGGAGAAGGCAGGGATCCCGTGTTCCTCCCCGTTGAAGATCGACGCATGACTTCCGGCGGGACCCACCGGAAAATGCTTCATTCCATCAGCGGAAACAACGTAGTTCATCGACGGACCTCCCTTGAGTGACGCTCCGCGCGCAAGATCTTTTTTACCTGAGCGGTCAGATGCTTCCAAGGATACGGTCGAATGCTCGTTGGAACCATATCAGCCGTGAACAATGCGAAGATCCTGCGCGACACAATCCAGCCAGAACTCGCTGAACCGCGCGCCATCGACCTTCGTGACGATGCGGAGCGGGGTTCCATTGCCATCGACGGATGCCTGCAGGACTCCCTCGTTCACCTCGATCCGAACTGCAACGTCTTCGATCGTGACACCATCCCGCCACCCGAGCGCGATCGCACACGCGAGCGCATCATGCTGGAAGTTGATGATGTCATCCGGCACATTTGCGCAGCGCGCTCCGAATCGTTCCACCATCCGCTCGTCAACCGCGAACGCCACCGCCTGTCTCGCGACAAGTCGTGCCAGCGCATCGCCTTCCCTCAACCTCGCAAGGTGTGCCTCGCGCAATGCCGTCTCGACCGTCACCGCCAACGGCACGAGCAGCGGCACGAGCGTCGGCGAGCACGCCCGCAGCACGGTCACTGCCGATGCCACGTCCACCTGAACGTTGAAATCATCCTCGTTCCCGAACGCGGGATACCCCTCGGTCGGCGGCACGAGATACCCACCCATCAGGACGACATCCGCTGTTGCGAGCGTTCCCGGATGCACTTCCTCCAGCAAACGCAGATTCGTGTACGGCCCGATCCCGACGATCGTCACACCCCCATCAATACCCTGTTTCAGGAGCGCAACGGCCTCCCCTGCCGGATTCGGCGACGGCACGACCGGCGTTTCCCAGTAGGATTCCTCATCGGGCAACCCGAGGTCATAGGGGTAATACCCACCGGACGTCTCAGCCCCCGCCGCAACGGGGATATCGGTCCGCCCTGCGATCTCCAGAACCCGTCGCACCATCCCCGTTCGCCTGCCGCCCGTATCGCCGACCACCGTGATGCCCGTGATCTGGACCAGCTCGTCGCCCGGCCACCGCAGCAGCATCGCCAGCGCGCAGAGGTCGTCGAGATCACCCCCGAGATCGGTATCGAGATGGATTCTTCTCATCGGTGCGTCCTCACATGCGTCACATGCGACGTGCCGTTGCCGGCGCGTCCGCGATGTTCTCATCAGTGGAATGATCGTTGCGGCGGCTCCAGGACGCATGCTTGCGAGCACGATTCCCGAAAAGACGTTGACCGCGCTGTCGATCGCGACCGGCGATGACGCCGTGATCATCGATGCCGGTGCGGGATACACCCCACACGCAACCCAGGCGATCGTCGACGAGATCACGTGCGATGGCATCGACCCCGCCATCATCAATCGCCTCCTCCTGACCCACGCCCATACCGACCACGCCGGAGGCGCCCATGCACTCGCCCGAATGCAGCAACCGCCTCGCGAATCTCGGGCGGTACATCCTGCATGCCATCCGCACGCCCGTCAACGTCAAGAAATGGTGAAAACTGCGATCGCGCACCCCGATCGTGGAAACCGATTCCCGCCTCGGCTGGGAGCCAACCATGGACTATCTGGGCGACGCTGCGTATATTCACTGGAAAATCGGCCATCTCGACCACGCGCTCGACCACGCGCTCGACCAGGAGATCCCTGCCTACCGCGCATCGCTCACGATCTGACCCGCGCACGCCTGCTTGCCTGCTTGCCAGGGTTGTTGACAAATCGCGCGCGATTCCGTACGCTGCGCATCAGAACCTAATCGTTCACTGGCGATGACAGGGACGAGTACCCGGCAGGAGAGAGACAGAGAACCGCGGTTGCTGCGATGCGGGCTCGGGATTGCCGGAGAAAAAGACCCTCGAGCTGCGCCCCCAACGTTCACCTTCAGGTGAACAAGTAGGCGGCGACGGGACGGTTCCTGAATGGAACCGGAGGCTCCCGTTACAGAGCCACTGCATCACGTCCGTGCGGTCTTCCAACCATGAAGGCCGAATTCACGCGGGTGTTGTGCAGGCAAGGTCGCAGGGTGTGAACCCGCGGCAAACAGGGGTGGTACCACGGGCCTACACCGCTCGTCCCCAGTTCAAGGGGGATGGCGGTGTTTTTGCATGCCTTGTGCATGCGATGGTCGTCCCCGATCTTGCGCGATTGTGCTCCCCGAGCACGTCGTGTGTTTGCCGCCGGAGGCCATCTCATGAACCAGTTCCGCCCTGCACGTCCCGCAACTTTTTCCTCCTGTCGTCCCATCGACGCCACCGCTTCCTCCTCACGTCCTCCCGCCCAACGCGAGGGACCACTCCCGATGCAACACGTCGCGTACTGCATCCGTAGGGTACGACCTTGTGTCGTACCGATGGCCCGCAGGGCTATATCCCAGCGCTCATGCATGCGCTTTACCGTCATCCCGGGCACCGCCTCCGTCATCTCGAGCTTGTCGAGAGATCTCCTTTGGCGACACGCCACGAATAGAAATGCCTCGACTGTGCTGGACATGACGGCGATTACGTCCGTGACGACGATCGATCCCATCTCTGACATCGAACCGAAACCCTCCTCCAAGCGCTGCGCCTGAGACACATGACGCCCGATCGGCGCCATGCGCGTGTTCCTGTCGGAATCGCACGTCTCAGGCTTCCAGGGTTCCCCTTCTCGGATCGGCACATTGCCGACCCGGTTGTTCTCTTGCCCCAAACCAGCCTTCGAGGAGTTCTTCACATGACCATTTCCAATCCCGCAACAGCCACGACAGCCTCATCCGCAGACACCAGCTCAACCCCTCCAGCGCAGATCGACCTTCGCGGCACGTGGACCGCGCTCATCACCCCGTTCCGCGACGGGGAAGTCGACGAGCAAGCTCTCCGCCATCTCGTCGACTTCCAGATCGGCAGCGGCACGGGCAGCCGCACGGGCAGCGGCACGGGCAGCAATGTGACGGGTCTCGTCGCCTGCGGCTCCACCGGCGAAACGCCAACACTTTCGACCGATGAATTCATCCGCACCGTCTCGATCGTGATCGGCCAGGCTTCTGGACGCGTGCCGATCATGGTGGGGACCGGCTCCAACGACACCGCGACGACGATTGTCCGCACCCAGCTCGCTGCCGAACTCGGTGCCGATATCGCCCTCGTCGTCATGCCGTGGTATAACCGCCCTACCCAGGAAGGGCTCTACCAGCACATTCGCCATGTCGCCGGGCAATCCCCGCTCCCGATCGTGATCTACAACGTGCCGGGTCGCACCGGCTGCGACATCCTGGCACCGACCGTTGCCCGTCTCGCCCAGCTGCCACAGGTCATCGGCATCAAGGAAGCCAGCGGCAACGTCGATCGCACCAGCGAGATCGTGCATCTCACAGACCCGTCCTTCGTGGTTCTCTCAGGCGACGATTCGCTCACCCTGCCGATCATGAGCGTTGGCGGCCAGGGGGTGATCTCGGTTGTGGCCAACATCGTCCCGCAGGCGATGAGCGCCCTGACCACCGCCGCCCTCGCTGGCGACTTCCGAACTGCTCGCGGCATCCACATGGAACTGCTCGATCTCTGCCGCGCCATGTTCGTCGAAACCAACCCGGTGCCGGTCAAGGCTGCCGCCGAACTGCTCGGCATCTGCACGTCGGAGGTCCGTCTCCCGCTGGTATCGCTCGATCCGGCATCTCACGCGCAGGTCTTTCAGGCGCTGCTCGACTGCCGGTTCACGTGCGACCACCTGCTGCTTGGTGAAGAAGCGGTTCGGTTCGCCATGAGCGTTGCCAACGACTTCGCGATCGAGGCGGCGGCCTGATGGGTCGCTCCGCTCCGCTCCGCATCGGGATCGTCGGCATCGCCGGCCGCATGGGCAGGGAGATCGTCTCGCTCGCGACCGACGATCCAACGGTCACTATCTCCGGCGGCACCGTTCGCCCAACGAGCCGGCATCAGGATCCCTTATCGGGATTTCCTGATGCTCCTCCTCGTCATCCGCACAGCGCGGACGAGCAAGACGAAGGATCCCCCGGCGAAGCCGCTCCCGAGTTCCCTGCGATCGATGGCATTCCCATCCACAATGACCTTGCCCACCTCCTGCCGCAGGTCGATGTCCTGATCGATTTCTCGACCCCGGAATCGTCCGTGGCCACCGCTCGGCAGGCGGTCGCTGCTGGCGTTCCGATTGTCATCGGCACGACCGGTCTTGATCCGGAGCAGATGGATGTCTTGCGCGACGCCTCGCACCACATCCCCGTGTATTACGCACGGAATACCGCGCATGGCCTCAACGCCCTGCAGCGCGTGCTGCCGATCATCGCCCGGGCGCTCTCCAGCTATGACATCGAGATCGTGGAGATGCACCACCGGCACAAAAAGGATGCCCCTTCCGGGACGGCCGTGGCACTCGCGGAAGCCATCATCGCCGGGCTCGGTTCAGACGTGGATCACCCGCTCGTGTATGGAAGGGAGGGGTACGCGCCCCGGCAGACCGGCGACGTCGGGATCCACTCGATTCGCGGCGGCGGCAACACCGGCGAGCACACCATCATCTTCGCCAGCGATCAGGAGGAGATCCGCATCAGTCACCGGGCGCTCAGCCGCAGCGCGTTCGCCGCGGGAGCGATCCGCGCCGCCCGCGACCTGACAGGCAAACCTCCAGGCTGGTATGGCCCGGCCATCTAGTCGAGGAGTTCTCGTGTCACATCCCGAACCTTTTTCCGTGATCCCCTCAGCGCGGCGGAGCAAAGCGAGGGATCAAGGCAACATGGAACACGCCTCGCCAGGATGTCCCTATGCTGTCATTCCGACAAAGGCCAAGGCCGCAGGGTGGATGAAGATAGATGCAGCATCAAGCCGTTGACATTCCGGAGGGGGTGTCCCTATAATGCTAAAAGCATTTACCAACTTCAAGCATAGTGTATGCAGCCGTTCATCAGATCCCTATCCGGGCGATTGAAACGTTTGGTTAAATGCATTTACTACTGCTGGAGCCAATCCACATTCGACTGCGAGGAGCGCCGCATCATGCAGAAACTCGATACTCCCGGAGTTGACCTCGCTTCCCTCTCCGCTGACCGTCATCGGCCGAGCTATCATTTTCTCTCCCCTGACAACTGGATGAATGATCCCAACGGTCTTCTCCATTGGCGTGGGCGCTGTCACCTCTTCTATCAATACAATCCGTCCAGTCCGCAGTCGGAGGACAAGCACTGGGGACACGCGGTCAGTGATGATCTCGTCCACTGGGAGCACCTGCCGATCGCGCTGGCACCAGATCCGGACGGCCCCGACACCGATGGGGTGTTCTCGGGCTGTGCGGTTGGCTTGCATGACCACGTCGTACTCATGTACACCGGGGTTCGCGGGCCACACCAGCTCCCCTGCATCGCCACCAATGATGATCCCGAGTTGCTCGCATGGACGAAATACGCCGGAAACCCGGTCATCACCGCGCCTCCGGCGGACCTCGATCTCGTCTTCTTTCGCGACCACACGCTCTGGCAGGAAGGGGACACCTGGTACATGGGGATCGGATCAGGTCTTCGCGGCCAGGGCGGCACCGTGCTGGTCTTTCGCTCGCCCGACCTGCATGACTGGACCTACCTGCATCCGCTCTGCATCGGCGATCTGGATCGAACGAATCCACTCTGGGGGGGAACGGGCTGGGAATGTCCCGACTTTTTCGCCATCAGCAATGATCGCGTGCTGATCGTATCCGGCCATGACGCCCATCCACGCAATGTGCTCTGGTTCACTGGCGGTTATCAGGATCAGCGCCTGACCGTCCACAATACCGGTCTGGTTGATGGTGGACCGAGTTTCTATGCCCCCCAGAGCTATACCGACGATGCGGGACGGCGCGTGATGTTTGGCTGGATGAGAGAACGGCGAACCGTCGCACAGCAGGTGGCCGCCGGTTGGTCTGGGGTGATGACCCTTCCCCGCATCCTCAGTGTCCTGTCCGATGGTTCGCTCGTCAGCGCTCCGGCGCCTGAGATCGCACAGTTGCGCACCCGACATCGCACCGCCGTAGTGGACGCGTCCGGTTTGGTCGACATCCGCGGCGACACCCTCGAATTGCTGGCCACATTCGACGCCCGCGCGACGGAACCGGCCGGGTTGAGTGTCCGTACATCTCTGGATGGCAAAGAAGCCACGGTGGTTACCTACACGCCCGCCACCCAAACCGTGACGCTCGATACCCGTGCATCCAGTATCGATCCGGATGTATCGGGCGTCGCGAGCAGGATTTCCATCCCGCCCGCCGCTGATGGATCGATCCGATTGCGAGTCTTTCTCGATCGTTCCGTGATTGAGGTCTTCGTCAACGACCGCATCTGCATCAGCGACCGCATCTACCCGGTCCGGGAAGAGAGTGACCGCATCAGGGTGGTGGGGCTAGCCGCCCTTTCCACACTAGAGGTATGGGACATCGGACCATGTTTCCTTCCGTCCGAAGCCGGGCGACAATCGCTGTCAGTCGATCATCCCCAAGACCACCGGTGAAGTGGCAGGTAGCTGACGTTCTCCGGCCTTCCCGCCACCTCCACACCGGCGTTCGACGCCACGATGGACATTCTTCTCAACACAGGTGAGCCATATGACAGGACACGATCGCAAACCTGCCCGGCGTTCCACAATGAAAGACGTTGCCCGCGCCGCAGGCGTCTCGTCGACGACCGTCTCGTTTGTGTTGAACGATGTGGCCGGCGTGAGCATCAGCTCGGAGACGAGAGCGCGGGTGCTGGCAACGGTCCAAGACCTCAATTATCGTCCCAACGCCGCAGCCGCCGTCCTAAGAACGAATCGCTCGCACAGTATCGGCTTCATTACCGATTTCATTGCCTCCAGCCCCTTCGCCGGCGACATTATCGACAGTGCGCAGCGGGCAGCCTGGAAGCGGGGTCAACTGCTCACGATCATCAATACCGGCAACGACGATGTGGTGACGGAAGCCGCGATCAACATGCTCGTCGAACGACGTGTGGATGGCATCATCTATTCGTCGCTCGCCCACCGCAGGTATCAACCTCCCGACATCCTGCGCGAGGTGCCTTCGGTCCTTCTCAACTGTGCAGCGCCCGACCAAAGCTATCCCTCGGTTGTGCCAAATGAAGTACAGGGCGGCTACCAGGCCACGGAGGCTCTGCTTGCGCGCGGGCACCGCTGCATTGCCTTCCTCAATATGAACATCGACCCGGAAGAGCCTCCCGCCAAGGGCCGTCTCATAGGCTACCGGACGGCACTCGCGGCCTACCAGGTGCCTTTCGACCCCGCGCTTGTGTTCGCCCGTGGTGCCGACATCGAAGACGGCTATCAGGCCACAAGGACCCTGTTGGGTTCTGGTCTGACTCCGACCGGGATCTTCTGCGGAACAGACCGGATGGCGATGGGCGCCTACTACGCTACGGCGGAATACGGGCTCTCTGTGCCTCATGACGTGTCGATCGTTGGATTCGATGACCAGCAGTTGATCGCGGCCAATCTGCATCCCCCCCTGTCCACCGTCGCCTTGCCGTTTGCGGCGTTGGGACGGTGGGCGGTGGAGTATCTCAATGCCCCCACCGACGACGTAACAGCCCCGACGCAGTGCGTCCTGCCGTGTCGCTTCGTCGGGCGGGCATCCATTGACGCGCCTCATCCAGACCGGATGCATACCCGCCGTGCGACGTGACGCGTGGCGGTTGCGTGGCGTGAAAGGAGAGAGCATTCCAAGGCAACGCCGTCAAGGTCGATTCCGGCACGAGGAATGAACACAGGGAGAACGGTCAGGCCTGAAGCCAACGGTCAGCGAACCTGATCGTTCCCGTTCCGAACGTATGGAGGCATCGCGTGAACCACTCCAACAACCGCTCTAGCGTCACACGCAGAAAGTTCGTCTACACGACCGCCGTGGCAACCGGCGCACTGGCAAGCGGTGTATCAGCCACGTCGGCCTCCCCTCTTCCGCAGGCAAAGCGATATGCGCTTTCCGCACAGGACCAGACCTTACGGATTGCGATCAATGGCACGGAGATCGGAAAGACCGACCAGGCCGTGGCAGATGCCTTCCAGGAGGCGGTGCCCGGTGCCAGGGTGGAATTCATCCCCTTGCAGGGAAAGGACTGGAACGAGTACTTCTCCAAGATCCTGACCATGATCGCCGCCGGAACGATCCCGGACCTGACCACCGTGGCGACCGAGGGAACCCAGCTCTTTGCGGGTCAGGGACTCGGGGCACCACTGGATGACTACGTCAAACGGGATGCCGCCGATCTCCAAGAGTACTTCTCCGACGTCCATCCGTCGCTGGTTGAGTCAATGATGTTTGAGGGAAGTCTCTACGAGTTGCCCCGGGACTTCAACGCCGCCAACATGTATCTCAATACCAACGTGTTCAAGGAGCACGGGATCGAATATCCCGCCAGTGACTGGACGAAGGACGACTTCTATGGAATTGCCAAGAAACTGACCAAGGATGGCGGCGGACCGCCATTCGGCTATAGCTGGACGAACCGGCTCTGGGGAGGCTGGATGCCGTGGATATTCGTCAATGGCGGCAACCTGCTGACGGAAGCCAAGGCCCCCGGTGGCGAATGGCTCTGGCGCACCTTCTACAAGGCCGACCCCGCCGCGCAGAACCGGAGCGGTGGCTGGCGCTGGGAGGCGCCCCAAGCCAATGCCCCTGCCAACATTGAAGCGCTCGAGTTCGTGGTGCAGCTCGCCAGGGAAAAGATCACGCCCTCGATCGAGGAGGGTGGTGGTAATACCCTGCAAGGCTTCTTCACCAACGGGAGCGTCGGGATGACCCCGGCCGGAGGGTTTTGGGCAGGCGGTCTCCACAACGCGGGTTTGGCCGCGGACGCATTCGATGTCCAACTCTTCCCGAAATGGGCATCGCAACGCCATCAGTTTGGCGCTGGCGGTCTGGTGATGCTCAACAAATCGGAAAACAAGGATTTGGCTTGGGAGTTCATCAAGTTCTCTGTCACCAAGCCCATCATGGAGTCCTTCTTCGCCGAAAACTCCACGACTCCCGTGCGTCGATCGATGATGACTGCCGAGCGGTACGCGCCCACCGGGCCACAACACTGGCAGGTCTTCTATGACACGCTCGACAAGCATCCGGACACAGCTCCAATCCCCGCGCCGCCGGAATCGAACGAGATGACCTCGGTCTTCATGAAATACACCAGCCTGGCCCTGAACTTTCAGCAGGAGCCGAAGGAAGCGCTGGACAACATGCAGCGCGATCTGGAGGGTCTCTTCAAACCCAAATCCTGATCGAACCCGCGCGCCCGGCACGCACCCATGCCGGGCGCCACGTACGCTGGGAGCAGTGGACCTCATGACTGCGCTGGATTTACCGCAACGCACGGAACGGCGAGGCATCGCCGGCTGGCTCACCGAGCCAACGCTGACGGGCATGGCACGCCGCAAGGCGTTGCTCGGCTACCTCTTCATACTCCCCACGATACTTGCCATTCTCTTGTTTACGGCCGGCCCAGTCATCGCCTCCTTTGGCTTGAGCTTCTTTCGCTGGAATGTAATCGATTCTCCGGTCTTCGTCGGGCTTGAGAACTACCGGCACCTCGTCAACGACGATCGTGCACTCCAGAGCTTCGTGACGACTGGCAAATTTGTCGTGCTCGCGGTCGTATTTCAGATCGTGCTGTCGCTGCTGCTTGCACTTGGCGTCCAGGGCATCAAGTCAACACCGCTTCGCTTCTTCTTTCGGACTGCGTTCTTTCTCCCTCTCCTGACCTCGGCTGCATCGATCTCGATCGTCCTGGCGTACATGTTCAATCAGGACTTCGGTGTCATCAATTACTACCTTTCGATGATCGGCATCCCCAGGATCTCATGGCTCAACTCCACTGGCTGGGCACTGATCACCATCGTGTTGGCCTATGTCTGGCAGCAGATCGGCTTCACCTTCATCGTCTTCACCGGTGGATTGGCGGGCATCAACAAGGATGTGCTAGAGGCGGCCGATCTCGACGGTGCGACTGGATGGCGGCGTCTGTGGGATATCACGATTCCGATGCTCAGCCCCACCCTGCTGTTCGTAGGCGTAACCGGCGTCATAGGTGCCTTGCAGGTCTTTTCCGAGCCATTTGTAATGACCAATGGCGGACCGGGTGATGCCACGCGCACCGTTGTCATGGTCCTGTACGAATCGGCATTCAGTTTCCTCCAAATCGGGTACGGCTCTGCAATCGCGGTTATCCTGTTCATCCTCATCCTGCTCGTCACCGCTATCCAGTTCAAGCTCAGCAATCGCTGGGTCTTCTATCAATAGGGATAGGATTGGTATGATCCATCAGCCGACTTCCGCTGGCACGCCGGTATTCCCCACCTCCAGACGTATCGCAAGGTTCAAGCTGGCGAGCATCGTGAGCCTAGCCCTCCTTCTTGTGGCCAGCGTCATCATGCTTGCTCCGCTCGTTTTCACGATCTCGACGTCGCTCCGCACACCGATCGAATCGTTCAGCCTCCCCCCGCGCTGGTTTCCGGCACATCCGGCCTGGGACAACTACCGAACGGTCTTCTCGACGGTTCCTCTCAAAACCTATTTCCTCAACAGCACGGTCGTTACCTTATGTATCGTGCTCGGGCAATTGATGACGTCAGCCATGGCGGGCTACGCGTTCGCGCGGCTTGACTTCCCCGGACGAAACGTCATCTTCTGGCTCGTGCTCTCGACGCTCATGATCCCCCTGCAAGCCACGATCATTCCGGTATTTGTCCTGATCAGCAAGGTCGGGCTGAGCGATACGCTCGCATCGCTCATTCTCCCGGCGCTCGCTTCTGCCTTCGGAACGTTCCTGATGCGGCAGTATTTCTTGCAGATCCCCAACGATTTCGAGGAGGCGGCCCTGATCGATGGTGCGAGCCAGTGGGAGATCTTCCGTTCGATCTATCTCCCACTCGCCAAAGGAGGATTGGCGGTCCTCGCGGTCCTCACCTTCAACGGGTACTGGAACGAGTTTCTGCGCCCGTTGATCTTTCTGAAGACCGCTGACCATTTCACATTGCCGGTCGGCCTGGTGAATCTCCAAGGGTATATGGGCACGGGCAGCGTGTCGGTCGTTCTGGCCGGTGTTGTGATATCGCTGCTCCCCGTCTTTATCATCTACCTGATCGGCCAGCGCTACCTCGTCGAAGGCTTGATGATTGGCGGCCTAAAAGGATAGATGTATACCCGCAGACCAACAACCACAACTGCGATTGAGCGGTACTCGTGCTCGCCAACATGCAGGGCATGTCGCGCTCATCGACCGCTGTTCCTCCTACTAGACCACCGCACATGAGGCACCCGCCCGTTCACATGCAACACTGCCGCCGCCTTGCGAGCAGACATCGACCATTTGTCTGCTGTACCAGACATGCTGGCATCCATTCTTGGCTCGTCTGTCCGCGCGTCCATCAGATCGAAGCGATATTGGCCAACGCGCATATCTCGCTCTAACGCATCGCTGCGCGCATCGCTGACCTGACGAACGCAGTCACCCGCGCGACCGACGCAGCTGCTCGATGCAGCTGCTGACATTGGATGCGCATCCCTGGAGGCAATGTGCCTCATCGGCGCCTTCAGGTCGTCCCCTACACGATCTGTTGCTGGCACATCTGGCTGGTGATGGGGCTTTCGTAGGGAAGGACTTGCGCCCACCGCTGGCTTGCGGCCAGGACCGGCCGGGATCGACACTCCTCCTTCCCACCGTCAGCCCCAAACAGGCGAGTGGAATCATTGAATTGTTAAAGGGGTATTGCGCCAGCCTCAAAAAGTGATAGTATCTAAGGGAGCAATACGGCTCGAAGTTGACATGTTGGGAGGACCATCGGCATGGTTTCTTCGCCGGGTATCGAGATGCATCGGAAACATGTACATCGTCCTGCAGACCAGTCCGCACAAGACAGGTCGTCAACTTCTTGTGGAGGCGCCTAGATGGAAGACACGCCACCTTCTTGGAAACGCTGACACGTAAAACCGAACGACATCCCAAGGCGAGGCACATATCAGTGCCTCGCCTTTTTCGTGCGATCGGGCGTACGCGGGTCCCTCTACGCGCACCACACAATGCACACCGCGTGTGTTCGTATGTCTGTTATTCCCGCACGTGGACGCGGACCTGGCCCTGGCCTTCCCCCGCCGCCACCTCCGGCGTTGCCCAGGCACATGCGACCAGACGTTCGCTCCACCCCGCCACAGACGATGTGCCCCAACGTTCCAGCATTCCACATAAACGCCCTCTCCGCCTACAATGCGAGAAATCGTGTCGGCATTTTGCCGCGCGACGCGTTCGTGGAGTCTGGCAATGCATGCGGTGTGGGCCTTTCCCCTGATTTCCCTATCTGACCCTCTGACCTGCGACATGGATAACGTGACAAACATCCTCGTCCTATTCGTCGCACTGTTCCATGGGTAGGTCTTCATCATGGAGGCGATTCTGTGGACCACGCCCCGCGCACTCAGGGCGTTCGGCATGACTCGGGAAGTGGCAGAGACCACCCGGCCGATGACCATCGACCAGGGCGTCTGCAACCTCTCCATCACGACCGGACTGATCTGGGTGTTCTCCTCGAACGATCCGGTCCGATCTCAGGTCCAGATCCAGGTCCAGGCCTACCTGCTCTCGTGCGTGCTCGTCGCGACCGCGACCACCGGCATGACCGTCTCCCGCAAGATCATGATCGTGCAGGGCGCACCGGCGCTGCTTGCCCTCGGGTTCGTCGTCTTCACCCACTGATCCCGTTCAGTCTCAACGATCGGGACTCTTCAGGATCTGCGCCAGGGGTTCCCAGCAAGCACGTCATTGCTGCCTTGCAGACCAGATTGCCTGATGGCGTCGTTTTGGAATGAAGGGAAAACCTGCTTGGGACGGACATTCGACATACTCGACGACACCCTCACCACCTGGATCGGCAGGCAGCCCATGTTCTTCGTGGTCACTGCCCCAACGATCCTGATGGTCATGTCAACGTCTCGCCAAAAGGAGGCTGCGACACCTTCCGAATCGTCGATCCGGCGACCTTCGCCTATCTCGATCTGCTCGGCAGCGGGATCGAAACCATTTCCCATGTTCGGGAGAACGGGCGCATCGTCATCATGTTCTGCGCCTTCGACGGACCTCCCAAAGTGCTTCGTCTGCATGGCAAGAGTCGGGTAGTCCAGGCCCACGACGATGGCTTCGCGGAGATTGTCGCCGGATTCGATCCATCGGACGACATCCTCGGCATCCTCCGCTCGGTCATCCTCGTCGATATCTCACGCATCGGCGACTCCTGTGGCTTCGTCGTGCCCAGGATGGAACTGGTCGAAGAACGAACCCTCCTCGTCGAATACGGCGAACATCGGGCGAAGGAGAATGGTGCAGGCTGGAAGGAAAAGCACCTTCGTGCCAACAACCAGCAGAGCCTCGACGGACTTGTCGGGTTCGATTTTCCCGATGGCGACAACGAGCTCACCGATGTCGAAGCCAGGCGCCTCTCCAGCACCGGCAAGTCACTCTAGCGGGGAGCGGGGAGCATGCGCCTCGTCCATCTCCGGATATTCTGGCGTTCTCTCGAGTCGACCTCTACCTGTCACCGGACATTCTGGAGCACCCGGCAGCTGGGTAGGGCATATGCACGTCAGAGAACATCCCCTCGTCCTGCCGGCCTGTCGGCCTTCGCTCCAAAAACAAGGACACACTTTTCCTTCCGCACAATCGGTGATTACGGTATGATGGCAGCACTGGGTCTTTATCAATATTCGCAACCTTCCACCTGCGCTGACCGGGACATCCGACTTCCGGATTTCGCGTGCCAAGGAGAAACCTTTGCCTCAACGAGCCTCCCAGATAGCCCCGGTCGATCAGAACCACCAGCCAGATATCGATAAGCGCACGAGCAGCCGCACGAGCAGCCGCACGAGCAGCCGCGCGGGCACTACGACGAGACGTGACCTCGTGCGCACCACGACGTTCGGCTCGATCGCCATTGCCGGCTCGATGCTGATCCCCGCGTCGGCACTCGCCCACGAACATGCCACACCGGAAGCGCCGCCGACCGCCGATGAAGTCGCGCTCGGTCAGGCGCCTCCACTGGCCGGGGTCATCGGCGAACCCCTGCGTGTGGTTCCCACCCAGGAAAGCGTCGATGGTGTCCTCGATATCACCCTCGTAGCCGATGTCTATGAGATGACGGTCGCCGGCAAGACGGTGCGTTCCACGGGCTACAGCGCGAACTTCCCCAGCCCGACGTGGGTCGTCGATCCCGGCGATACCATCCGCGTCCATCTGACGAACAAGCTGAAAGAGGTCACCAACCTCCACGTCCACGGCTTCCACGTCTCCCCACGAGACAATGGGGACAATGTCTTCATCGAGATCAAGCCCGGTGAGACCTTCGACTACGAATATCAACTGCCGGATACCCATCCCTCCGGCATCTACTGGTTCCATCCGCATCCGCATGGCATTTCCGATCAGCAGGTCACGTCCGGCATGGTCGGCTCCATTTCTCATCCGGGGCGGCCTCGACAAGGTACAGGGCATCGAGGGACTCAAGGAACAATCACTCTTCATCCAGTCGATCCAGTTCGCCGAGGATGGTCGACAGGTTCCCCTCAAGGTCCTGACCGGCACGAAGAAGATGCGCCTCGTCAACGGCCAGCTCCAGCCAAACATCTCCATTCAGCCTGGGGAAACCCAACGCTGGCGGATCTCGAACTGCAGCGGTGACAACTTCTGCCTGCTATCGCTTGCCGGGCACAGGTTCTTCCAGATCGCCAAGGATGGCAACCCGTTCAACAAGGTCGTTGCCCGCGACCAGATCCTGCTGGCTCCGGCGGAACGGGTCGAGGTCCTCATCCAGGCTGAAACCAAACCCGGCACACGCGAGCTTCGCCAGCTGCAATGGGGCGGCATCGAACAGGTCGAGCCGGATGTCCTGATCGCCACCATGGTGATCGAGGGAGACCCGGTCGCCACGTCACCGCTCCCGGAACAAATGATCCCGTATCCCGATCTGCGCAATCTGCCGATCGACAAGGAGCGCGTGGTCGTTTTCTCGCCCGCTCCTCCTCCCTACTACCAGTGGATCGACGGCAAGCCGTTCGATCCGGACCACATCGACCAGAAGATCAAGCTCGGCGCCGTCGAACGGTGGACGATCCAGAACACCACCGACGATGTCCATCCGTTCCATATCCACATCAACGATTTCCAGGTGATCGAGATCAATGGCGAATCGATCGATGCCCCGAGTGTCGAGGACACTATCAGTATTCCCGCGCATGGCGAGGTCACGTTCCTGACCAGGTTCGAGGATTTCGATGGCAAGTACGTCTTCCATTGCCACATCCTGATGCATGAAGATGCCGGCATGATGGCAATCGTCGAAGTCAGCGTCTGATTCTCTGCAGACCGGCAGGGACATCACAACGTGCAGAGGGCAGACAACATGTCCGCCCTCTTTTCCGGTCACTCGACCTGAGCACACCTCGTGCATGTCATCCTGGCGGCGCCATCTTCATGCGGGCAGCGGTAACCCCGCCCCCACACGCTTGAAGGGAACCCAAGAGGGCGTCCCAACCGCTTCGGTACCCTTCGCATCTGCCCAGCTACCCCGGATATCAACGGACACTGGAGGAGGGCCACATTGGCGATGCCACCGAGTCTCCACCATGCACCTGCATACCTTGTGACAGCCAACTCACAGCACGTTCTCCGCCTGTCTAGCGCGGCCCACGATGAAGAGTCCGGAGATTTGGTCCCTTCGTTCGTTTACCGCAACGATGTGACGTCCATGCGTCGCTCTGTGACCGTGATCGTGGCCGCGGGAGATCACATTGTTCGGCGATCTCTGCCGCTTTCCCGCGCCGCGGATCGTGCTGGGTTGGACGCTGGTCCCGCCATACGCCACCACTGAGACCACCGGCGAGATGCGGTGTATCAGCCTTGTGGCTGAGACCCGATGTCCGCCAGCTCGGCAGGTCCGGCAACGGTTGACGTGATGCCACCATTGCGTCACGTTTTGCGCTTGGGCTTCCTTGGTACTGGCATCAGTGGGCGCGCGACCACCTCGAACGCGACAGGCCGACCGGCCCATGTCCCGCTCGCGCGCCGTGCTATTCGGGTCAATGACGGCCCCACCGGTGGTGGCTGATACCGCCCGATCCACCGCCGTTCTCTAAAAACCGGCCCGCCTCGGCGCCCCGGAACCCTCGGGCCATCCAGGTTTGTCCGAACAGGATTCGGGGACGAATCGCCACCGCCTGGCCACCACCTTGTCACCAGGCGGCCGTACAATGTCATCGTCACCCCATGGTGGTCGACCGTGTCGACCACGCCACAATCAGTCCTTGGAGCAACGATCGATGTGCAATGCCTGCCGTCCCATCACCCTGCGACCAGGTCTCTCTCGCCGTTGCTTTCTGAAAGCAACGGCACTCGCGGGCACGGCGACCATGGCCGGTGGGAGTACCGCCTTCTCGCGAGTGGCACCGGCGGCAACTCCTGTGGGCACGCCAGGCGGTACGCCAGGCGTGTCGTCGATGGAACCCGTCACCGGTATCACCACCCTGACGCGATCGCTTGCGCCCGCGGAGTATCGGGTTGCAGGCCATCCCTATCGCCGCGCCGGCGCCGAATCCGGCTGGCCACTTGTCGTCCGCGAGGATCTGGCCGCCGCCAAGCCGCGGCGCGCCGCGAATCGCTCGCCGCTCACGGCCTTCGCCCAGCTCACGGACCTGCATATCATCGACGCCGCATCACCGGCGCATCCGACCTTTCTCCGGCAATATCCGGGAGAGTTCGGGGGAGCCGATCTCGCAAACGGCTTTCGCACGCAGGACACCCTGAGCGTCCACGTTCTCGACGCGATGGTACGCCGCGTCAATGCACTCGCCTCCGGCCCCGTCACCGGCCACCCCCTCGATTTTGCGATCTCCACCGGAGATGGCGCCGACGATCGCGGCACGCACGAGCTGGCAGCGGTGCTGGCTGTCCTCAATGGCGGCCGTACCGGTTTCAACGCGACCGGCGGCGATTACGTTGGGCTGCAGGACAACACGACGTCGGTGCCGGATGCCGTCTACGGGGCGTTCTGGCATCCCGATCCCGCGCCGGGAGGCTTCGCCGAGGATTCCTGGAAGCAAACGTGGGGATACCCGACCCTTCCCGGTCTCCTCACTGCCGCCAGCCGCCCCATCGACACCCCCGGTCTCGCGATCCCTTGGTACACCGGCTTTGGCAATCACGACATCGTCGACGCCGGCACCTTGCCCACGATGAGCGGTCCTGCGATGCTGCTCGACCTGCTTTCCACCGGCGATCAATTGCCCTACGGCCTTCCTGCGGGCATGTCGCTCGCCGATTTCTTCGGCGCGCTCCTGAAGGCGACAAGCGAGCAGCAGGTCCGCGCCCTGATTGCGCAGATGCCGATGCGCAATGTCCCCGCCTCGGACGAGCGCCGCCCCTTCTCCCGGCAGGAGTTCATCCGCGCGCATCTCGAATCGCAGAGCAGGCACAGCGTCGCCGGGCACGGTCTGACACAAGCCAATCTCGACGACGATACCGCCTACTATCAGTTCGAGCTCACTCCCCGGATCACCGGGATCATGCTCGATACCACCAACCCCTATGGTGGCCCGGACGGCTCGCTCGACCCCGCGCAAGTCGGCTGGCTGGAGGCGCGCCTGATCGCCGCCCACGCCCGCTACCTCGATCCCGACGGCGCGTGGATCGACACCAGCCACGAAGATCAGCTCGTTGTCCTCTTCAGCCACCATAATTCCCGGACGCTCGACAATCTCGGCAAGGCTCCCGGCGCAACCAGCAGCGATCGCATGGCATCCATCGCCTTTCTCGCGATGCTCCAGCGCTTCCCGAACGTGATTCTCTGGGTCAACGGCCACTCGCACCAGAACCGCGTGTGGGCGCATCCAGACCCGAGCGGGCGCAGCGGGGGGTTCTGGGAGGTCAACACTGCCGCCCACATCGATTACCCGCAGCAGGCAAGGACACTGGAGATCGCCGACAACGCGGATGGCACGCTCTCGATCTTTGGCGTCCTGCTCGATCACTCCGACCCGATCGCGATCGACGCCCAGGAGGATTACAGTCGTGCCCAGCTCGCCGCCCTCAGCTGGGAGTTGGCGATGAACGATCCCGCCCTCGATCGTTCGCTCCGCCTCGGCGCACCGGAAGACCGCAATGTCGAACTCGTGATCGCCAACCCGCTCGTGAGGTGAGCCGCGCCAGCATGGCGTCGGCGCGAATCGCACGGGTTGACGTTTCGCCCGTCATCGGCGTGAATAGAGGTTGGACACATCTCGTCACCCGTTCGCCATGTGCGTCGACGGCATTCGTCAAGGCAGCGTGTTTTCCCGGCGTTCGCGATCGTGCCGGTTGCCTGATCTGATCCCCGGCCGTCCGTCACCCTCGAAGGACAATCGAACCCATGAGCACCTCCACGAGTACCTCCGCGAGCACCTCCACGTCCACATCGCCGTTTGTCACGCTCGATCCCCGCTTCGGTTCTCTCGTCAAGGGCAGTGCACGCGTCGAGAAGCTCTACGAAGGCACGCGCTGGGCGGAAGGACCGGCCTGGTTCCCTGCCCATCGCTCGCTCGTCTGGAGCGACATCCCCAACGACCGTATCCTCCGCTGGGACGAAACGACCGGCAACGGCGGCGTCTTCCGAAACCCGGCCGGCCACACCAACGGTCACACCGTCGACCGCCAGGGACGCCTCGTCTCCTGCGAGCATGGCAACCGGCGCGTGACGCGGACCGAGCACGACGGCTCGATCACCGTCATCGCCGACCGGTTCGAGGGCAAGCGATTCAACAGCCCCAACGATGTCGTCGTCAAATCCGACGATTCGATCTGGTTCACCGATCCCCCGTACGGGATCGAATCGGACTATGAGGGGAACAAGGGCGAGACCGAGATCGGCAACAACAACGTCTATCGGGTCGATCCGTCGACGGGGAACATCACGATCGTCGCCGGCGATTTCGATCGTCCCAACGGCCTCGCCTTCTCGCCCGATGAATCGCGCCTCGTGATCTCGGATACGGGCAGCGCCGCCACTCGCCACTTCCGCAGCTTCGACGTCCACGACGGTGGCACCATCTCCGGGGGCAACGTCCTCGCGGTCTGCACCGCCGGCGGCTTCGACGGTTTTCGGTTCGACGACGAAGGTCGCATCTGGACCAGTGCCGGCGACGGCGTTCATTGCATCGCGGATGACGGCACCCTGCTCGGCAAGGTGCTCGTGCCAGAGGGGGTCGCCAATGTCGTCTTCGGCGGCGCGAGGCGCAACCGGCTGTTCATCTGCGCCACCACTTCGCTCTATTCGGTGATGCTGCCAGTCACCGGCGCCAAGACGTTCTGATCGGATCGGGCATCGTCCCACGCTCCATTCCCATCCGGTCTCGTCACCCAAAAACCACCGGCCGCATCGCGCTGCGCCGCAGATAACGATGTCCGCCGGGCGTGACGACACGCTCGACCACGACGTGTTCCCACCGCTCCCCGTGAGATATTTCCATGGCACAGCGTTGCGTCGTGTGGCTTCATTCAAGGGTGGAGGGAGATAACCGCAGACCATGACCGACGATAATCCGGATGCATTCCTTCTCACCTTGCCCAGGCGGCGGGCTGGTTCGGGTGCGCTGATCGTGAACACGAACGGGCGATTGCTACTCGTCGAGCCGCGGTACAAATCGACTTGGGAAATCCCGGGCGGGATTGTCGAATCCGGGGAGGATCCCCGCACCGCCTGCGCCCGCGAGATCCGCGAAGAAATCGGCCTCGATATTCGGCCCGGCAGACTTCTCGTCCTTGAGCATCAGACCGATCCCCCTCCGCGCGGGGACTCGATCATGTTCGTCTATGACGGGGGCACGCTTACAGATGACGCACCCATCCGTCTTCGACACGAGGAACTTCTCAGCTACCGCTTCGTAGACGCCGCCGATCTCGCGTCGCTTCTCAACCCACGTCTTGCCAACCGCATGCATCACGCGCTTTGCGCTCGTGCAGACGGCACGACCGTCGAACTCAGCAGCGGCACGGGCAGCGGCACGGGCAGCGGCACGAGCAGCAGTGCGGGCAGTGGCACGAGCAACAGTGCGGTGTAGCCACCTCGATCAGCGCGTTTGAAAGAGGACAGGATGATCGACTGATGCAGATAGAGATTCTTGGCAGTAGCGGCGCCTTCGCTATCCCCCGTGCCGGAAGCACAAGAGCCATCGACATCGAAGCACGTGAGAAAGGCATCCCCTATGCGCGTTCCGGTCCCAGCACCTTCATTCATGGTCCGGATATCCTCTTCGACACCCCCGAGGAGAACCGCGACCAGCTCGTCCGCGCCGGTATCCGGCAGGTCGCCGCCTGCTTCTACTCGCACTGGCACCCGGATCATGTGATGGGACGTCGTGTCTGGGAATCCCTCAACCACGCAGACCGCACCTGGCCTCGCCAGCACCGCACGACCGACGTCTACCTGCCCGAGCAGGTCGCGATCGACTTCCGCGCCTATCTCGGAAGTTGGGACCACCTCGCCTTCCTGCAGGAAACGGGTCTCGTCCGTGTCCACACGCTCACCGACGGCGAATCCGTCACCATTGACGGCAACGATGGCACCAATGGCGTCACGATTACCCCATTCCGTCTCGCTGAAGGCTATGTCTATGCGTTCCTGGTTGAAGACGGGAAGGGCAGCGCTCCGGGCACCTCACCGGGCAGCGCATCGGGCCGCGTCCTGATCGCCATGGATGAACTCAATGGTTGGACCCCGCCTTCACACGTGAGCAATCTCGATCTCGACCTCGCTATCCTCCCGATCGGCGTCTTCGAGTTCCATCCCCTCACCGGCAAGCGTCTCATCGACGAGGCCGACCCTGTCCTGCGGGAGGAGGCAACCTTTGCGGAGACCGTCGCCATTGCCCGCGCGCTCGACGCCCACGAGGTCGTGTTCAGCCACATCGAGGCGCTCGACGAGCTCGGTCACGACGACCTTGTCCTCGTCGCCAAGCAACTGCGGGGGGATGGACTTCCCGCCACGATCGCCTACGATGGTCTCCGCATCGATGTCTCGTCCCATCCTGCAGAAGGAATCACCTCATGACAACACCGGTCGTCCACACGTACACACTCGACGAGGGCAACACCATTCCCTCCATCGGTTTTGGGACGTGGCCACTCAAAGATGAGGGAGCCGAGCAGGCCGTCCGCAGCGCCATCGAACTCGGCTACCGCCTGATCGATTCCGCCACCAATTAGCCGGCCGGCTTCGGATGGTCGATCGCTCACCATCGCCAGGCGACTTTCAGACGAACGTTCGTTATCATGTCCGCCACCGCCGCGATGGGATTGCTTCTGGAAATGCTCGAGCACATTGCGCGTTGAAAACGTGCCATCCCACACCTTTCCGTCATGTTCATCTCCTTCAAGGTCGCATCGTTGCCGTTGCCGCAGGCGAAGGCAGCTGAAGAAGTCCCTCGCACGGTCCCACTTCTGACATCACCGCTCCCTCATTCTGGCAGCGGCCACGGGCAGCGGCCACGGGCAGTGGCCACGCGGCACCGAACCACGACCTGATTCGACCATGCATTCCACGCCAGTATGTGAGGCATTCCCGTGACGTTCGTCGACACCGGCCAAAGCGAACCTGTGATCGCCCGGCCCAGCTCGCTTCTGACCAGACCGATGATCGGGTTCCTGCTCTTCAGCATCGCCGCGTTCTCCTGCTTCGCCCTGCTGCTGTCGGTCGTCCCCCTCTTTGCGAGCAGCAGACACGATTCCAGCTTTGCCGCCGGTCTCGCGATGGGCACGATGATGCTCGGGACCGTGGTGACGGAATTGGGAACGCCCAGGATTCTCGCCCGCTTCGGATATCGCGACGCCATGGGTGCAGCGGTCATCCTCCTGACAACACCCACGCTCGCGCTCCTGTGGTCATCCTCGATAACCACGATCGTTTTGGTCTCGCTTGCGCGTGGCGCCGGCCTCGCGATCCTGGTCGTTGCCGGCACCGCACTTGCCGCCGAACTTGCACCCCCCGATCGACGCGGCGAGAGCCTCGGTCTCTACGGCATTGCCGTCAGCCTGCCCGCGATTGTCGGTCTGCCGCTCGGTATCTGGATCGCCGAACACATCGGATTCGATCAGGTATTCCTGATCGCCACCGGTATCGGTCTGCTCGCGTTGCTGCGGGTCACGATTCTTCCCACCAATCGCCCCGCGACATCCAATCGGGGGAGCATGCTGTCGGCGTTGGGTAACGGCCGCCTTGCCCGACCAACCCTGATCTTCCTCACAACCGCGCTGGCCTCCGGCATTTTCGTCACCTTCCTGCCGCTCGCCGTCGGCGACGGCAATCATGGCATCGCCACGATCGCACTCCTCGCGCAGACAGCGACCACGGCCCTCTCCCGGTGGTGGGCCGGTCGGGTCGGTGATCGTCTCGGGGCGTCACATCTGCTGCTTCCGGCCATGCTGCTCTGTGCCGGAGGAGCCGCCGCGATGGTGGCGACGACCTCACCACTCTTTGTGATCGGTGGCATGACGCTCTTCGGGATCGGCTTTGGAATCGCGCAGACGTCCACCCTGAGCATGTTGTTCGAACGGGTTCCATCGTCCGAATTCGGACGCGTCAGCGCACTCTGGAACATCTCGTTCGATGCCGGTATGGGAATTGGCGCGGTGGGGTTCGGAATCCTCGCCGATCTCACCGGGTATCCGGGCGGATTCGCCGTGGTTGCCGCGATTCTGATCGCCGCGCTGCTGCCAGCGCTGCTGGACCGTCGCCCCCATCCCTATCCTCCTCTCGCCTGACCACCAGCTTGCCGCCAGTGAAATCCGGCGATCGCTGAGGCGTTCTGGAGAATCAGCCGATGGCATCACGCACGATAGACGGCGCGAAGAACGGTAAAGCGCACCAGCGTATGCTCGTGATCGACCTTGAGCAACGAGATCACTGGCCGCGTGTTCCGAGGGTTGAAACGGCGCGGCGGGGAACCCCAGGCGCCCGTCCTGCTGCCCGCCTGCCTCCCTGAAAACGACGTGCATGCACGAGATGCCTCCACGTCGTTCATCTCACCTCGATACGACTGATGAGGGATTGCCAGATCTCGCAGAGTGGAGATCATTGGGCAGTGCAGAGAACATTCAACACGATGCACAAGATTTTCCACCAGAGACGCGGTAAGGTGAGATTGGGGTTCGGGATACGTGTATCAGGAGTTCCCTTGCCATGAGTGACCGCGACCGGATGTCTACCCCTACCACGCAACAGTCCCTCGATTGGAAATTCGTCCCGGTGCCATTACCGGAGGCACAGGATTCCCGGCGCTTGCGGCATGCGCTTCGCACTGCGACGGTGGCCTTTGCCCTGATCGCGCCGTTCGTCTCCTGGGGCGTATTGTCGTTCTTCATCATGCCGAAACCGGCGCCCTCGATCAGCCTGTTGCTGGTCACCTTCGCCTGTCCGATGATGCTCCTCCTCGCGGGGGCCCTGCTGATCCTGTCGGTGCGGGCGGGACTGGGTGTCAGCGTCGTGGCGCTGATCGCGGGGACAGCGGTCACAGCTCGCTGGCTCGCGACCAGCCAGCTGGATTCAGGTCTCCCTAAACTCGCGCTGATCGTCATTCTGATCGGCCCGGCGGCAATCGCCACCATCCTGACGATCGTCCTCTACCGGCTGCGACGGGCGAGAATGCACATCCCGCTCCTCTGAACTCCTCTGAGTCGCCGCGCGGCTCGGTGCCGATGCCGGTGTCGGTCTGACGTCAATCGAGCCGAATATCCTGGCGCATCATGCGTTTGAAGGTGTCGATGAGTGCATCCCCCTCGGCTCGCTCCACGGAGATCGCGAGGCGCACGGTCGACTCCATCAGATGCATCAACAGGAACGATAACGTCGCAATCCCGGCAGAATCGGCCGCTGGCCGCAGACGCACCAACACGTCGAGCAGCAGCTTCCCGTGGGCCCGGCCTTCGGCCGCATCCATGTCCTGGAGCGCCTTGTCGGCCTGTGTTCCCGACCAGATATCCCGCATCACCGGCTGGGCAAGAAACATCCCATAGAACTTGTCGACGATCTGTTCCATTGCGGTAGAGAGCTCGGCCTCGTTGTGCACCGGGCGCAGTTCCAGCTCGACACAGGTACGTCCGTCCGCATTGAAGCGCTCGGCCAACGTGCGGATGATCGCCGCTTTGTCGGGAAAATACTGGTACAGCGACCCGATCGAGACCCCTGCCGTCTCCGCAACATCGCTCATCCGCATCGCATCGCTCCCCCTCTCCTCGATCAGGCTGGCGGCGGCGGCGAGCAAGCGCTCCAGCCGTTCACGGCTTCGGCGCTGCGTGGGCGCACGACGTGGCAACGTGGTGCGTTTTACGGGTGGCAAGGTTCCAGCCGATGCGGCAGGGATGATAGGGGCACTGCCTGGATCCGGGTTGCGCATGAATATCTCTCTCTGATCGTGCCGCTTGCATTTCTAAATGTGAGTGTTTATCATATTCATCAAGTGAGGCTTACTCACATTATGAGCGGACACGGTCGAAAGTACCAGTGGTCGCGTCCACAGGCAGGAAGGTGCTCGAGAACCGGGCTGCCCTCAGGACGACGCGCCCATTTTCAGAGGCCGTTGAAGCCGTTACAGAAGGAGTCACCATCTGCCATGCGCAAAGACAGCACCCTCATGTAACGCGATACTCAGGCAACCGCCAGCGTCACCACTCCCCATGCGACAGCCGGAGCAAGCGAGACGACGACACACCTGCCCACAACGGTTCGATCGACCGTAACCGGCGGCGCCAACGTGAGCGCGCTCGACCTGAAACAGGCGGATCGGCAGCGTGCGATCACGCCGCAGGCCATGCTCCGGAAGTCGTTCTGCACCTTGGCGACATCGTCCGCGGCCAACCGGCCCCATGTCGCCGGTGTCATCTATGTCATGGTCGACGGGGCGCTATACATCAACACGCTCGATACCTCCGTCAAGGTTCGCAACGTCCGTCAGAACCCGCGTATTGCCGTGAGCATCCCCGCGCGGAAACTTCCCTTCTTCCCTCCGTTCTGCGTCCAGTTTCAGGGGACTGCCGAGGTTTGCTCGCCGCATGATCCTGCCATCGTCACGTTGCTCGACGATGGAAGCCTGAAGCGGATCAGCTCGCACGGGGAACTGGACCAGCCAGGCAGCTGCTTCATCCGCGTGATTCCGGCTCGCAACGTCACGACATTCGGACTCGGCGTGCCCCTGCGCCAGATTTTGAGCGATCCGCTCGCGATGGGACGCAGCGTGGAGTTGTTCCCGGAGCGCTCGTAGTCGTGCCAGTCGCGGCAAATATGCGTGCGACCACGTCCCGCATCCCGCTTCTCTGAGTCGCCTCGCGACGAGTGTGCCCGGCCTGCAAGGTTCATCGATTCACGAAGGAGTCTGCTTGATGACTGATCGCCTCTTCTTCAACCTGACGCTGGTCACCGCCCTCGGTAGCGGATTGATAGCCGGTCTCTTCTTTACCTTCTCGATCTTTCTGATGACCGCCCTCAACCGGCTTCCTCCCGCCCAGGGCATCGCCGCGATGCAATCCATCAACACCACGATTCTCAACCCGCTCTTCGGGCTGGTGTTCTTTGGAACCGCGGCCGCAAGCATCGTGCTGGCAATCTCCGCGCTGCGCCGGTGGGGAGAACCCGGCGCAGCCTGGCTGCTTGCGGGCAGCGTTCTCTATCTGGTCGGTGCGATACTCGTGACGATCGTGTTCAACGTGCCGCGCAACAACGCGCTGGCGGCGCTCGACCCGAACAGCGCCGATGCCGCAAGTCAGTGGGCGACGTATGTTTCCAGCTGGACGGCCTGGAATCACCTTCGGACAGTTGGGACGCTGGCGGCGACACTCTCGTTCATCATGGCGATCCGGGCCTGATTCGGAGCGTCCCGAGGACCCAATGGTCTGAAACTCCGGATCAGCGGGGATCAGGGGATATGGTCAACCAGGGGTGAAGACCGCTAGCCGAGGAGCGTCGCGATGTCGGCGGCGAAGCGGATTTCGGAGTCGTCTTCGGGCTGGTAATCGATCACCTCACGGGCATTGGTGATGCTCCAGAACGTCCGCGCGTTGTTGGACACGCCATAGAAGATGTGGAACGGCACACCGTAGGGATCGTCGATGTCCGGGGTGTCGACCGACTTGCAGAACAGCTGCTGCAGATCTCGTGCGCTGACATAGCCGGCAAGATCGCGGATGTACTGCGCCTTCGGCCGATCCGCAAAGTCCTTCGCCTCGATCTCGCGAGGGGCGACGATCCGGATCAGGACGACCTCGAGCTTGCGGTCCAGCGAGCCGCAGGCATACAGGAAGCCGAGCGATTCGTAGGCGGCCTTCGCCCAGCCATAGAAACTGTCCGGACGCGGATAATCTTCGGTCGTGACGCGATCCAGGCGTCCTGCGTAGTACGGCTGCTCGTACCATTTCGCCGCCTGATTGGTGCTGGCCGCGACAACGCGCGGGACGCCGGTGGTGAGGGCGACATCGAAGACGCGCTGCATCATGTCGACGTTCTTGCGCTCGTCTTCGTAGACGGCGTCCGGTCGGGGACGGAGGTACCCGGTGTGGATGATGGCATCCTGATCGCGAAAGAGATCTTCGAGTGTCGCCCGGTCGGCGGTCAGGAGATCGACGACCTCGACGTCGGGAACCGTTTCACCATCCTGGTTCGTGGTCCGCACATCGATCAGGCGCAGATCGTAGCGGTCGCGGAGGGCGGGAAGAAGCTGACCCGCAATGTACCCGGTGGCACCGGTCAGGAGGATCTTCTTGCGAGTGGCCGGTAACGCGGACGAGACCTCGGGGTTCGGTTCCATGGTGTGTATGATCCTTTCCATCGTTCTGATGGCATATGTGCGTGCTGACGAGCGATTCCTGGCCCGTCACGTCAGCCTGCCACGATTCCATCTTGATGGGCACGATCGGGACCGTCGGTCCGACGGTCCCGGCGCCCAACGATATCGCGGACCTCGAACAACCGTGCGGTAGTGGTAAGGGAAGTGCTCCTGGACTCCTCGAGCGCCGGGAATCCGTTCCGCTATCGGCGCGCTGGCGTGTTGGCATGCATCATAGGGGAAGGCAGTAACGGCCACGCACCTGCGGTGCATGGCAGGTGCGTGGCCGCTTCGGGACAGACGCGCGCAAGAAGGAGATGAGAGATGAAGATCGCGGTTTTTTCGGATGTTCATGGCAACACGATCGCACTGGACGCGGTACTCAGGGACATCGCGGCGGAAGGTGTCGATGCCTGCTGGGTGGTTGGCGACTTCGTCGCGTTGGGACCCGACCCCGTGGGGGCAGTCGAGCGGTTGTCGGCGCTGCCGAATGCACGGTTCGTGCGAGGCAACGCCGATCGCTACACGTTGACGGGAGATGCTCGTTGGGTGACGCCTTCTCCGGAAGAACCAGTTCCTCCCGAGCAGATGCTGAGTTTGCTTGACATCCACCAGCGATTCGTCTGGGCTCGCGGCGCGATCACCGGAGCCGGGTACTACGAGTGGCTGGCGAGTGTACCGCTTGAGGAGCGCATCACCTTGCCAGATGGCACGCGAGTCCTGCTCGTGCATGCCGCGCCCGGTACGGACGATGGGCGCGGAATTACAGCGGACATGACGGACGACGAGCTTGCGATGGCATTGGATGGAGCGGAAGCAGACCTCGTCGTCGTTGGCCACACGCACGTGCCGCTGGATCGGACAGCGGACGCGGTGCGGGTCCACAACTTGGGCAGCATCAGCCTGCCAAAGACGGATGAGACCCGTGCTATGTGGACGTTGCTGACCGCCGGCGAGTCGGGGTACACGCTCGACCGGCGGTTCACCGCCTACGATATCGCGGCGGTCAAGGCGGCGTTCGACGAGGTACATCACCCCTCGGCATCGCTCCTGAAAGGCATGTTCCCCACCGCCTGAGCCTGGAACAGGGGAGGTGTCGGCAGGAGATGACGAACGCTCGGGTGGGATGCTGATCGGAACGGCATCCGTCGACCTTGCTCGAGACGAGCTTCCTGGCCGTTGCCCAGGAACGAGGGTCGACATGGAGTCGACCGGTACGGATTCTGGACAGGGTACGTATCAGCGCCTACGCGGTCGTCGCCTTCCGCCGGGCGCCCCGGACCTGTAGCAGTCCGCTGCGCATGGCCGGGTCGATGCGGACGGTGGTGCGGCGGCCATCACGGGGATCGCCGGCCGTGACGAACAGGCCGCCTGCGCGCATCCGTCGATGGGGCAGTTTCTTCGTCGTACCTGCGGTGCACCTGCGGCGCACCTGTGGCCGAGCCGGAGCGTGTACCACATGACGATCAACCACCGGGTTCGCGGCTTCGCTTCGGGTCGTGCCTGGTCGCGCGCCGCCCCAGGGTGTTGGGCGGATGCAAGTGATAGGAGTTCCGGCCATGATCCTTCCGAAGGTTCGAGACTCTCGCTTCGTGACGATCCGCCGCGGTGGGACCCTCACCGATTCGGATCACCAGCTTCTGGCTCTTTGGGCGGCATCGTGCGCGGAGCACGTCCTTGACCTGTTCGAGTCGGCTCAGCCTGAGGACCCACGACCGTGTCAGGCGATCGAGCATGCCCGCGCCTGGGTGCGTGGCGAGGTCAAGATGATCCAGGCTCGCACGGCGGCCGGCCATGCAATGGCCGCGGCCAGAGACCTGCGTGGGGCAGCACGCCATGCCGCGTACGCAGCCGGTCAGGCCGGGGCCGTCGCGCACGTCGCCGCGCACGAACTCGGTGCGGCCGCCTATGCGATCAAGGCCGCACGTGCTGGCGCGCCGGAAGGCGAGGGCGAGGGCGCGGGGCGACTTGAGTGCCGGTGGCAGCGTGACCAGCTCCCGGAGGCGATTCGCGAGCTCGTACTTGACGACCAGCGGTTGCGGCACGACATCTGCTGGTCAGTGTTTGACTGCTGAGCGCGTGTCGGGGCGCCAGCACCGCCCACAAGCCCGTCGAGCGGACGCCGTGAGCTGACTCGTCCGGCTCAACGACGGCGACCGGAACGCCCGTCCGGTAGCCGAACGTCCAGCGCGCATGATTAGGATGGGACGGTCGGCGAGACGGATTCTGGACAGGGTACCTATCAGCACCTAATGGTTGGTGGATCGCAGCCGGGCGATCCGGCCTTCGAGATAGCGCCGCTCGGGAATGCTGGTCGTGCGGCGGGCAGCGACCAGGTAGCTGGTCATCGCGGCGGGGTTGTCGCCTGCCATCTCCAGCAGATGGGCACGAACCGCCTCCAGGCGGTGATGACCGCTCACGCGATCGTCGGTATCGAGCGTTGCGAGGAGATCGAGGCCCGCCTGCGGCCCATCCACCATCGACACCGCGACCGCCTGATTGAGCGTCACCATCGGGTTGGGAGCGATCCGGTCGAGCACGCGATAGAGGGCAAGCACCTGCGGCCAATCGGTCTCGGCGGCATCGGCCGCCTCGTCGTGAACCGCCGCGATCGCGGCCTGCAGCTGATAGGGGCCGAGCGGCGCCCGCGATAGCGATTGCGTGATGAGCGCGACGCCCTCCTCGATCAACCCCTGCTGCCACTTGCTGCGATCCTGCTCGGCGAGCGGAACGAGGGAACCGTCGGAACGGGTGCGAGCAGGACGACGGGCATCCGTAAGCAGCATCAGCGCCAGCAAGCCGGCAACCTCGCCGTCCTCGGGTCGCACCTGGTGGACCGCCCGGGTGAGACGGATTGCCTCATGCGTAAGGTCACTTCGCTGGAGATCCAGGCCAGACGAGGTCGTGTACCCCTCGTTGAAGATCAGGTAGAGCGCGTGCAGAACCACCCGCAATCTGGCATCCCATTCGGATTTTGGCGGCAATCCAAACGGGACGCCGGTCGTCCTGATACGCTGCTTGGCGCGACTGATGCGCTGGGCCATCGTCGCCTCCGGCACGAAGAACGCTCGCGCGATCTGCGCGGTGGTGAGCCCTCCGACCGCGCGCAGGGTTAGTGCGATCTGGGAGGTCGGCGTCAGTGAAGGGTGGCAGCAGAGGAAGAGCAGGGTCAGCGTGTCGTCGTGATCCGGCACGCGTTCCTCGCCGGGACCGGGCGCCACGGATTCATCGGCGGGCACCAGCGACGCTGCCGTCTCCTCCCGCCGCCGCCGAGCGGCTTCGTTCCGCCACTGATCGGCAAGTCGTCGCGAGGCAACGGTCACCAGCCACGCTCGCGGATTCGTGGGCATCCCCTCACGTGGCCACTGGTTGATCGCCGCCAGGAGCGCTTCCTGAACGGCGTCCTCACAGGCGTCGAACTGGCCGTTGCGACGAACGAGCAGACCGAGGACCTGGGGCGCCAACTCGCGCAGCAGATCCTCGATGTTGGCGTCCGCGTCCGCGATCACATCTCCTCCCCGGCGTGGCCCATGACAGGCCACACTTCCACGCCGTTGGCGCGCGCAGCCGGGAGACGAGCGGCAAGGTCGTAGGCACGTTCCGGAGTCTCGCAGTCGACCATGTAGAAACTGCCAAGGAACTCGCGCGATTCCAGGTACGGTCCATCGGTCACCACCTGGGCGCCGTCGCGAACCCGCACGACCTTGGCCTCGTCTTCGAAGGCAAGACCTTCGCCGCTGACGTATTCGCCCGACTCCCTGATCTCCTTGTCGAATGCCGCGTGCTCGACGACGATCTTCGCGAAGTCCTCCTCGGAGAACGAGTTCCAGTAGTCCTTGTTGCCATAGATCATGAGCATGTATTTCATGCGGTCACTCCTGATGTGGGGTCCGGGCCCCCTCGATGGGTGCCTCCTGCAGACAAGTCGAAGCAGCGTCTCGATTCTCTACATGCCTGCTTGCCTGCTTCGTCGCGTCCACTTTCCCGCTCGTCCCCACGCTGATGTGTGCCAGTCTCCATGCACTGCGTCGCGCCCATGTGGACTCGATATCGTTCGGAGTCTGGAACTGGATCTGGCAACCGTTCTCGCCTCGCTCCCGCTCCCGAACGGGACCCGACGCGATCATGTCAGGCGTTCAGCGGCAGACGGTAGGGGATGACTTCCCGCAGGAATGTCATCCCGATCGACCTTCGGTCGATCCTCCAGGCGGGTCTGTGATCACGCCCCGCAGTGCCGGTTCTCCTCCCATTCAACCGGATGTTGCAGGACGCAGGAAGTTACATCACGCCGGCGTGCCTCAGGTGATGGCTCGGCGGCTGATGTCCGGGAACGGGGGGAAGGGATCTGTCGAAATGTACCAAAGCATTTCGCGTGAGGCATGATCGAAATCTGGACCATGTCCGCGAACCGGCGAAGCAGAATGCCTATGCGGAGAGGATCACGGCTTCAGCAATCGCCAACGGAAGCTGAATGCTGAAGGTGCTGCCTTGGCCCTCTTCACTCTCGACCCGGATGGTCCCGCCATGCAGCTCGATGATCTGCAGGACGCTGGTCAGACCGATGCCGTTGCCGCCAAAGTTTTCCTTGACGTCTTCGGAACGCCAATACGGATGAAAGACCTTGGTCACATCGGCGGCAGGAATGCCGATTCCGTGATCGCGCACCACGATCCGGCACCAGGATTGATCGGCCAGATCCTCGCGACTCACCTCGACCAGAATCTCCCCGCCCGCCGGACTGTATTTCATCGCGTTGGCGAGGAGGTTCCCCAGAACTCGCTGCAGCCGGTCGCGATCCCACCGGCCCGTAATTTCGGGTGATCGGACCTCCAGACGAATCCGGCGCGTCCCCGTCGACAGTCGCACTTCCTCGATACACTGCCTGACCAGAACGACGGCGTCGACCGCCGTCACGCGCAACTCGAGGGGTTGTCCGGCGCGCAACCGGGACACGTCGAGGAGCTCATCGATTTGCCGGACCATCCGATCCACAAGCCGAGGCAGTTCCTCCAGCCCCTGCTGGATTTCCTGGACACCCGGAGCGGCGAGCCGTCTGGCGCGACGTGTCAGCAGCTGCGATCTTCCCTTCAGCGACGTCAACGGGGTTTTCAGATCGTGCGCAATGGTGGCGATCAACGAATCGCGTCCCGCCATCGCCTCCTTTGCCTCGCGGTAGAGGCGCTCGTTCTCGTCGGTGGTTGCCATCAGCTTGAGCACGGCCGCGGTGAAACTGGCTATCTGCGTCATGACGCGCAGATCTTCCCGATCGAACGCACGCAGTGGATCGTGTGACACGATCCAGATGGTGGCGGGCGGCTGGCCGGGTGTTCGCAATGGAATCACCAGTCCCTCTTCGATCGGGGCCGGAAACGCCTGGAAGTAGGTGAAATGACGATACGGTCGATCGAACAGTTGGGGTGTATCGAGTGCAAGGGTGACTCCACATGGGCTGAATTCAGCCGGCGTACTCTGTCCGGCCTGACCCGCGAGTTCCCCTGCCATGTTGCACCACCGGAAGACCCTCGTCGCCCCCGTTTCTTCCAGAATGCTGATTCCCGCGGTCCCCGCATGACAGAGCAGGACCGCCGTTTCGACCAGCGATTGGAGGAGACCGGACGACCCCATCGCCAAAGCCTGGGTCAAGGTGTGAATGGCCTGCGTTTCCACCTGATAATCCGGCGTGCGTGACGGCCGAGTCGCAAGATGCTCCGTGATCAGGATCTGTTCCAGGCTCAAGGTTTCGACGGCTGCATAGTGCCCGGATTCTTCCATCTGCGAACCTTCAACCTTCCGCTCTCGATCTTCATTCGGCACGTCAGTGAACGCGGAAGCTGCTGCAAGGGGTAATGAGCGGAGCGCCGGGGGTCTCAGCGGGAGGGATCGCGGCCATCACGTATACACCATCATAGACGGCAGTATCAAGACGGGCGAGGAAGAAGCCGAATCCGACGAACGTATGGGCCCGTGGGCTATTGAAGCGTGCGATCGGTCCTGATATGAGACACGCTCCGACATGTGCTGCGTGCGCGATTCGCCTCGATCCATATATGGACCATTGGACCATTGATGCATCGTTGCCGCGACGAATCTCGCCCGGCCGGTACTTCATATCCATTCACCAGTTGCGCAAACGCGAATAAGAACATATGATCGTATTTTAACGGGGCGTGCCGGCGCGTCCGCCTCCCCTCGTTGCCTTCCAGGAGTTCTCCATGGTTCATCTCGACGCATCGAAGTCACGGCTCACATCGCTCGTAAAGGAAGCAGTCGATCAACGCCTGATCGATATGACCGGCCCCGATATGAATGTCTCGGAGGACACGCGCGAGCGAATCTCCGGACGCCTGCTGCAGCCGACCGATGCCGGGAATGGCTGGTATCTGATCGGAGCGATCCTCGATGACATCCAGGGAATCAGCCTCGCGGTCACATGGAATCCCGAGACCGATACGGTGCGGACCCTGGTTCCCGGCGAAGAGGACTAGTGCTCTGTCAGCCATCATTCTCCGGGATCGGCCTCACGGTAGGGAACGGCTTGGCAGCTGCCGACGATGCCAGAAGCTTCATCGGTTCCGATCGGGCAAAGCCCGATACTGCCAAGTCGGCGCATCA